>Ga0272446_1001981_pt1 | contig 28792 bp, 26 predicted proteins | sample YNPCB0061_FD_194587 | JGI IMG/M metagenome (GOLD analysis project Ga0272446, IMG submission 194587) | Hot spring microbial mat communities from Yellowstone National Park, WY, United States - YNP-CB-006-1 | ecosystem: Environmental > Aquatic > Thermal springs > Hot (42-90C) > Sediment | place...
AAAACTTGCGTACATACCCCTGCTTGGATACGCTGTCTGTAAATTCTTCTGTATTTCGGTATAAAATCTCATTCGTAAAGTGGTCGTATTCGTCAATCAGCAGATACACGGGAATATCTTTGGGGTAGAGGTCAAAAAATCGTGTAAGCGTTTCTTCTGCATCAAAAGAGCGGAAAATTCTGTGATGACGCGTTTTATCAAAATTATAGTTATCAAGAAACTTTTCTATACCAGAAGCTACTTTTTCATTAAATCCCTGTCTTGCATTTTCTTTTGTTGTTGTATCTATACCGCTAAAATCAAATTTGAGAATGCGGTAAGTGTTTGCCAAAGCAGTAGGACACTTTCCAATGTGGTATTTACCAAATAATTTTTCAAATTTATGCTTCTGATTAACATCATAATAGTACTCTAACACCGAAACAAATAGACTTTTCCCAAAACGGCGGGGACGGAGGTAAGAAATATAACTTGCCGCATGTTTTTCTAACTTTTCTATATATGACGTTTTATCTACAAAGAGATAGTTTTGTGTGCTTAATTTTTCAAAGTTACTTACTCCATAAGGAAAAAACACCTTTTGTTTCATGCTTCAAAGATAGAAACTTTTGACCATAATTCTGCCTTGTCCTTATAGTGGGTTATCTGTTTTTGCTGTTATTTTTCGTATCTTTGCAAAAGTTATGATACGTATAGGCAATATCATTTTTGAAGATTTTCCGTTGCTTTTAGCTCCTATGGAAGATGTAAGTGACCCTCCTTTTAGAAAAGTATGCAAACAAAATGGTGCAGATATGATGTACACGGAATTTATTAGCACGGAGGGTTTAATCCGAGATGCAGACAAAAGCCTTAAAAAGTTAGATATTTATGATTATGAACGTCCTGTAGGTATTCAAATTTATGGAGATAAAATAGATGTTATGCGCAGAGGGGCAGAAATCGCGGCAAACAGTAACCCTGATGTGTTGGATATAAACTACGGTTGTCCCGTAAAAAATGTGGCATGCAAAGGTGCAGGAGCGGGTTTGTTGCAAGATTTACCCAAAATGCAAAAAATTACCGAAGAAATTGTAAAAGCCGTAGCCCCTTTACCCGTAACTGTAAAAACCCGTCTGGGTTGGGACGCAAACAGCATTAATGTTATGGAAGCCGTATTGCGTTTGCAGGATATAGGCGTACAAGCCATCACTATACATGCACGTACACGCGCACAGATGTATAAAGGTCAAGCAGACTGGACGTATATCCGTCAGATAAAAGAAAATCCCGAAGTCAAAATCCCGATTTTTGGCAATGGAGATATAGACAGCCCACAAAAAGCATTAGAATACAAAGAAAAATACCTTCCTGATGGTATTATGATAGGAAGGGCAAGTATTGGCTACCCTTGGATATTCAATGAAATTAAACATTATCTAAAAACAGGAATACTTTTACCTCCTCCAAGTATCAAGACCCGTGTAGAAATCTGTAAAAAACATCTCGCTTTCTCCATAGATTGGAAAGGTGAGGTATTGGGCGTATTAGAGATGCGCAGACATTACGCTAATTATTTCAAAAATATCCCGAACATCAAGCCATACCGCACTAAATTAGTAACAGAAAACAACACCTCTGCCTTGTTTGACATTTTAGATGAAATTGCTGAAAAAGAAGACGTATTACTTGTATCATAGACTAAAAAAACATGTCCCGAGAGAGCATTCATACCGAGGCTGTCATTTTACACTATATTGATTATGCAGATAACAGCATTATTGTACGTTTATACACACAAACGCATGGCTTGCTTTCTTGTATTGCCAAAGGAGTAAAAACCAAGCCTAAAAAAGGAACAAACAAAATGAGTTGTTTTTTGCCTTTGAATATTGTTGATACGGTTATATACTATCAGCAGGATAAAGAACTGCATCTCTTGTCAGAAATTCATAGTATTTGGTATCATCAGACCTTACATACAGATATAAAAAAAATGGCTTATACCTCATTTTTAGCTGAATTTCTGTTACGTGTATTACACGAAGAAGACCAGCCTGACTTACTGTTCAGTTTTCTCAAAGAAAAAATTATCCGATTAGACCAGCAATCAGATAAATTACTTAATTTATATTTTCATATCCTGCTTAATGTATGTGGATATCTTGGTTATAAGCCCGATTTGGCAACATGGCATTCCCTTTTAGACGTAGATGAAGTTTCAATAGCTTCTTTTTTAACTGAAATTTATGCCAATCCCGACTATGATTATACTCTTTCAGATAAAGAAAAAAAAGTGGCACTGTCTGTTACAGAAAGATTTATGCAAATGCATATCCAAGGATTCAAACCGCTTCAAAGTACAACAATATGGAGTTTAATTTATTAACTGATATTACGCAAAACAAGAAATGAATAAGGGCGTGTCCTTCACTGCGTTCAGGTCGGGCTATACGCTGGTAGAGACGTGGCATGCCACGCCTGTACTTCATTCGCTAACGCTCATTGCGGGCTTTCCGCTACTATCCCTCACGCGGATACGCGCGTATGTATGCGTTATTTGCATAAAAAGAAGTGTTTTTTTACCTCATTTTCACTCGTGGGCGGGTGAGTGGGTAAACCCGATAACCCAAAAAAACACTTCTTTCGCGTTAGGCATGCGGAGGGCATGCGTGCTTGCACGCATGGTGCAACGCACCGAAGCGATAGCGTAGCCCGTAGCACGCCGACTGCGCCGCGAAGCAAGCAGGAACGCCCAAAAAAATCAACTTGCGTAACATCAATTATTAAGACCTGAATACAAAATATACAGCACCTACTAACAGACAAAATGCAATAATGTGGTTATAGGTAAATTGTTCTTTTTTGAACAGAAAAGCTGTGAATATCACAAATACAACAAGGTGAATCACTTCTTGTAATACTTTGAGTTGAATTAACGAAAATTCACCGCCTTTATCCTTGTAACCTAATCTGTTGGCAGGTACTTGAAAACAGTATTCAAAAAAAGCGAGTCCCCAACTGATAAGAATAACGCCCCACAAGCCTATATCTTTCAGGAATTTGTATTCACTGAATTTAAGATGCCCATACCATGCAAGCATCATAAAAGTGTTAGAAATACACAACAAAATAATTGTATATACAACTTTCATACAGTTATTATAAGAAAAACTGCCTGAATATTACAGACAGCTCTTGTTTTGTCGGGATGGCGGGATTTGAACCCACGACCTCTTGCACCCCAAGCAAGTGCGCTACCGGGCTGCGCCACATCCCGTATCTTGAATCTGGACTACAAAAGTACAACAAAAAATGAAATTGTCAAAATTTTCTATGTTTTTCTTAATTACAGTACATTTCAAATGCGCCTATCAAGTTATCTGCAATCACTTGTGCAAACTGCCCTTCAATGTGTCTTCTTTCTATGATATGTACTAATTTTCCATCTTTGAACAAATACATGGAGGGAGAAGAAGGCATTACTCCTGTCAAGTACTCTCTTGCTTTTTCTGTGGCAGGTTTGTCTTGCCCTGCAAAAACAGTTACTAATTTATCGGGTTTTACTTTGGTATGCTGCAAAGCATGTCTTACTGCGGGTCTTGCACTGCCTGCGGCGCAACCACATACAGAATTGATTACCAAAAACACTGTTCCTGTTTTTTGGTCAAGCACTTGCTCTACTTGTTCAGGAGTTAATAGTTCTTCGAAACCTGCGTCTACAAGTTCCTGACGCATGGGCTGTACTAATCTTGGGTCATACATAGTATTTTAATGGAATATGTGTTATTTAAAAGCAAAATTACATAAAAAAGTTTCTCTGATAAAAACAAAAATAGGGCGTCACACCGCTCAACCTCGTATGGTTGCTGCCTTTCGACCCTGGCCTGGTTACAAAGGAGCTGGTTGCGCCCTATTCTTGATACTGAAAGTATTTACTTTCAAAAAAGGAATGCAAAGATACTATCATTTTGTTTCAAAAAGCAAATTTTATTTTGTATTTCACTGATAATAAGAAATTTATTTTTTACAAGTTGTCATTTTTTATGAAAAACATGTATTTTTAAGGCATGTTAAAGTTTGCATTAGATTATAGTGTATATGGCACTACTAACGAAAATATTGTTTTTTTGGTACATGGCTTTAAGGGCTTCAAAGATTGGGGGTTTTTTCCTTATGTTGCTCAAAACATAGCAGAACGAACAAATTTTCAGGTAATCACTTTTAATTTTTCTCATAACGGAGTGATTTTTGGAGATACGGAAATCACCGACCTTCAAAAATTTGAAAACAATACGTACTCTTTGGAAATACAAGACCTGATAACTATGATTTCTCTTACAAAAGAGGGGTGTTTTGGTAAAAAAGCTACCTCTATCTACCTTTTGGGGCATAGCAGAGGAGGAGGAATTGTTTTACTCACCACGGCGCTGTTGCAAAATCCTGTCATTAAAAAAGTGGTTACGTATGCTACTATCAACCATGTAGACAGGTTTGACAATCCACTATGGCAAAAACAAGGATATATAGAGGTCGTCAATGGCAGAAATGGTCAGGTGCTTCGTTTGGGAAAAGCCTTGTATGAAGATATTCAACAGTTCAAAGATACAAAGTTGAATATCCTGCAAGCAGTCGGGAATATAGATACCCCTGTTTTACTCATACATGGCACACAAGATGAATCTGTTCCTTATCAAGAAAGTGAAGCTATCTACAAGTTGAGAAAAGAAAATCAAAAAAAAACAAACTTATTGCTTATTGAAAATACAGGGCATACCTTTGGTATCAAACACCCATTCACAAAAACTTCACCTGAATTAGAAAAACTTATTGAACATACAATTAGTTTTCTTTTATCCTGAAAGGGTAGCTATTAAAAGCTGTTTTTAGGACGTGTCCCCTTCGCTTGCGCTTCGGGGTCGGGCTATACGCTGGTAGAGACGTGGCATGCCACGCCTGTACTTCATTCGCTACGCTCATTGCGGGCTTTTCGCTCCTATCCCTCACGCATTTGCGCGCGTACATATACGCTACGTGCCAGCGTTAGGCATGCGGAGGGCATGCGTGCTTGCACGCATGGTGCGAACAGCACCGAAGCGATAGCGTAGCCCGTAGCACGCCGACTGCGCAGCAGGAACGCCCAAATAAATACTCTGTATTTTGGATATACATAAATAGTTGTTATTTTTGTTTGAATAAAAACGCATGAAATATATTAAAGTAGCAGGAGCTTGTATAAACCAAACGCCAATGGATTGGAAAGGCAATCAAGAACGCATTATACAAGCCATAGAACAGGCAAAAAAACAAAAGGTATCTCTTTTATGCTTGCCTGAATTAGCCATATCAGGGTACGGGTGCGAGGACATGTTTTTCAGCGATTATGTACCTGAATATTCGCTCAAAAATTTGTTGGCAATTACCCCTCATTGTGAGAACATCATTGTATCTGTGGGATTGCCGCTTGTGTATGAAAACATGGTATACAACGTGGTAGCCCTCATTCAAAATCAAAAAATACTCGGTTTTGTGGCTAAACAAGAACTTGCAGGAGATGGCATTCATTACGAACCCCGATGGTTCAAGAAATGGCAGGATAATTTAGTGGTTCAGTACGAAATAAATGGCACAAAGTATCCGTTGGGAGATATTATTTTTGAAATTGATGGTGTTCGGATTGGTTTTGAAATTTGCGAAGATGCTTGGAACGGCGTTAGACCTGCCCAAAATCATTATTTGAACAATGTGGATATTATCCTTAACCCAAGTGCTTCGCATTTTGCTTTTGGAAAAACCAAAGTGCGGGAAAGTTTGGTTAAGGAAACTTCACGCTCCTATTCCTGTGCGTACGTGTACAGCAATTTACTCGGAAACGAAGCAGGCAGAGTGATTTATGACGGTGAAATTCTTATTGCCCAAGGCGGAAATTTATTAGCAAGACATAAGCGATTTTCATTTCAAGATTGGCAAATTCATTGTGCCGTGATAGATGTACATGCCATTCGCAGGTTAAAAAAGAAATCATTTAACTTTAAGGCAGAAATCCCACAAAGAATGGTCATCAGTACAGAAAAAATTGCTGATGCCAATCCCACAGAACAGCATAATACCTATATTGAACCGTTTGAAAGTAAAGAAGTAGAATTTTACAAAGCAGAATGCTTAGGCTTGTTTGATTACATGCGTAAAAGCCGCAGCAATGGATTTATGCTTTCTTTATCAGGCGGGGCGGATTCTTCGGCTTCGGCGGTATTTTGTTCCTACGCCATTCAAGAAGCTATAAAAGAACTTGGCATTGATGAGTTCAGGAAAAAAGTGGCGTATTTAAAGGTAGATTATTCCAAACCTTTGGTAGCACAACTTTTAACCTGCGTCTATCAAGGTACAAAAAATAGTGGTGATGCCACATTAAACAGCGCAAGAGCATTGGCAGAATATCTGGGTGCAACATTTTATAACTGGAATATCCAAAATCTTACGGACAGCTATACCCAGATGATTGAACGCAGTATAGAACGTAATCTTACTTGGGAAGAAGATGATATTACTTTACAGAACATTCAAGCACGCGTACGCGCCCCAGGTATATGGATGATGGCAAATGTTAAAAATGCACTCTTGATTACTACCTCAAACCGTAGTGAAGCCGCTGTGGGCTATTGCACTATGGATGGGGACACCTGCGGGGGATTAGCGCCTTTGGCAGGAATAGATAAAGCGAGTTTGGTAGCGTGGTTACGTTGGGCTTATGAAAACCTGAACATTGACGGATTAAAACATGTGATTAACCTCAAACCAGGTCCAGAGCTACGCCCACAAGATGCAGGGCAAACCGCAGAAGGAGATTTAATGCCCTATCCTATATTAGATAAAATTGAAAAATGTGCTATCCGAGATTACAAATCTCCTGTGGAGGTATTTAACACGCTTAAAGGAACAATAAATGTAAGTGATGAGGTCTTAAAAGGATACATCAAAAAATTCTTTACTTTATGGTGCAGAAATCAATGGAAGCGGGAACGCTATGCCCCTTCTTTCCATTTAGATGACGAAAACCTTGACCCGCGTACATGGTGCCGCTTCCCGATTTTAAGCGGCAATTATGCGGATTTATTACAAGAGCTGGATAAATTATATAAAGTCTAATATTTAAATACAAACAAAACCGCTATATTCGCAAAAGAATAATTTTTGAGTAGGGTGATAAATTGTAAATATTTAATAGACTTTATATACAAGTTTGAAGACAAATTTGATATAAACTGAACGATAAACGTGGACTTAAAATAAACGTCTTTCTAGGCTATTCTGTTGTAAAGGTGAACAAATATGTTCGCCTTTACTTTTTTTGTGCCTCTTCTTCGTCTTCTTCATCAGGTAATTCTATAATGCCTGTACCTTTATCTCGTTCCCCTGCTATAGAAATAGTTAAAGAAGGTAATACAAACAAATTGGAAAACATAGCGATTGCCAAACAAATAGATACCAGCATACCAATAGCTTGTGTTCCTCCAAATTCGGAAAACAAAAATATCCCAAAACCAAATAGCAAAATAATTGAAGTATAAATCTCACTGATTCCACTCTCATAAATTGCCCGATAGGTAGCTTCTTTTACAGGCTGTTTGTGCTTTTTACGCTCTACCCTGTACCTTGCCAGAAAGCGGATAGCATTATCTATGGTCATACCGAAAGTGATGCTGAAAATGATAACCGTAGAGGGTTTTAGAGGGACATCAGTAAATCCCATAATGCCTGCGGTAAGTACCAAAGGAATAATATTCGGCAACAAACTTATGATGAGCATCTTAAAATTAAAAAACAATATTCCCATCAAAACGGCAATCAGTACAAAAGCGATAATAATGCTTTCTATAAGGTTGTTTATCAGATAGTAATTACTCCAACTAAACATAACACTACTTCCTGTAAGGTGTATCGTAGAAGAAGTATCCATTACGCTTTGTACATCTTTTCGGATTTCAGGAAACAATTGTGTCAGTTTTTTTGACCCTACGTCTTTCATTTGGAAAGTTATTCTTGCAGTTTGCAAATCTTTATCTACTAAACTAGAAAGAATAGGTACGCTGTCCTTACCCCGAATAATGAATGGTGCCATATTTCTGTATTGAGAAGCATTAGGCAAAGTATATCCCATAGTATCATTCGCATAAAACACAACTTGGGTGGCAAATTTCAGTATTTCAATCACAGAAATAGGTTTTGACAAATATGCATTATGTTTTTGATACAAGGTATCAGATAGTTTTTCTATTTTTCGCAAAGCACTCAGGCTTAACAAGCCATTTTTACGCTTGGTATCTATGACCAATTCCAAAGGCATGACCCCATTCAAATTGTTTTCAAAAAATTTCAAATCCCGTTGCAAAATATCTTTTTTAGGCACATCATCAATCATGTAGTTGTTTGCTTTTAAGAACGTCATACCTATACCGCATACGGCTATCAATCCTATGGCTACCCCATAAATGACCTTTCTGCGTGTTCGGACAGAACGTTCTATAAATGCGACAAAACCATTCAAAAATTTACTGTCCAAATGCTTGAACTGTCGTTCTTTTGGCACAGGGAGCATAATCAGAAAAGTAGGTATCAGCAACAAACAAAGAATATAGGTTACTATAATACTGATTCCTGCTACCAAGCCAAATTGCTGCAGCACTTCTATTTGCGTAAAAGACAAACTCAAAAAACCAAGCGAAGTAACTAAATTGTTCATCATGGTTATTGCCCCAATATGTTCTATGATATACTTGACGGAGTAAACTTTGTTCCTGTTCTTTCTGTACAATGAAATGTACTTGGTTACAAAATAAATCGTGTTGGGAATACCAATAATCATGACCAATGTAGGTATCAGCGCTGTCAATATACTGATTTTGTATCCGAAAAGGCACATCAACCCACGTGAAAAAATAACCCCAAAACCTGTAACCAATAAAGAAACAGGGATAATAGCCACCCAACGGAAAAATAAGTATAAAATAACTATTGTGATAAGAATAGAAAGAATTAAGAACTTAATTAGCTCGTTAGAAACCTTAATTACCATAGCAGAACGGATATAGGGCAATCCTGAATAATGAAGTTCTCCTCCGAGCTGCGTTTTATACTCTTCGCAAATCTTTTTAATGTTTTGGGTAATTTCTATACGTTTTTTAGAGTCTAAGACTTCTTTTTTGATAGTAATGGCAATGATGGAAACATTGTTATCGGGGTTAAACAAAACATGTTTGTAAAAGATAAGCCTTTGAATTTCTTTTGCAAAGCTATCTGCATCACTTTTGGTGGGTTTATGTTCAAACAATGGGCGAATTTTAATTTTTTGAGTACTGTCTTTATACAACACAGGCGCATGCGTAATGCTCAATACGCGTTCTACACCTTCTTGTTTTTTTAACTTTTCAGAAAGTTCATAGATGACTTGCAAACCTTGCAGTTTTTCTAAACTGTCCTTTTTGAACCCTACAAACATTACTTTGCCGTCATCTCCAAAAGTACGTTTGAATTGTTGATAATACAGATAATCAGGGTGATTTAGAGGAATAATTTTACCTGACCCATATCCATAGTCCATCTGTAAACCTCTGCCTACATACAACATTATTCCTACAAAAACGGCTACCCCTATAAAAATACTGATACGGTTACGAAGTATAAATCTGGAAACGACCTGCCACATGTTACAACTTGCAAAAGTAAGGATATTACTAAATTCTGCAAGTAACTACATGCATTATTTCTTTAAAAAGGGTAAATCTTCGGGTTTTGTACCCAAAAATTGCAGTTCTGCCTGCACGCTGAGAACGAGTTCACTTTTAGGATAGCGTTTGAGAAAGTCTTCATAAGCCGCTTTTGCTTTTTCTGTTTGTTTTAAGTCGTTGTTATAGATAAAACCTTTCATAAAGCAGGCTTTTTCGGCTTGCTTCGTCTTGGGGTAATCCTTGATAAGTTTTTCGTAAATACTGAATGCTTTATCATACATTTTTAGATTGGGACTGGCATAAAAATTAGCCGCTTTTGCAAGAAATTCAGGTGTTTTTTCATGGGCAGGAAACATGTATCCGAACTGTTCATATTGGTTCGCTAAATCTTTTACTGCATTTACATCTACCACAGGTAAACTGGCAGACATCTGATTGATATTGCCAAATATTAATTTTTCTTTTTCTTCTATGGCTTTAATCTGCTTTTCGGCGCTTACCTGTTGGTTCTGGCAAGCACTCCATAATATGGATATGGCAAAAACAAAGTATAATACAATCCTCATAAACTTGTACAAAAGTACATAGTTTTCTTACTTTTTCAAAAAAAGCCTATTCTGACCTGGTAATTTATTTGCGTTTTGACCTGATAATTGTTTCATTTTTTATATTTGCTGTATGAAAAAAATATTCTTTCTGACATTACTTATATTTTTTTGTGTTTTTACATGTTTTGCACAAAACTGGAGGTTATTGGACAGTTTGTGTTATGAATACGGAGATGCTAAACCTGATACTGCAATTATTCTTGGCAAAAAAGCCATAGAAGGTTGTATCAAGGAAAAGGGCTTAAATAGTATAGAATATGCTTCATTATTAAATCATATTGCCTATGCATATAAAAATAAGGCTATCTACCCTATAGCAGACAGTTTATACAGGCACGCTGTACAGATTTGTAGAAACACTAACAATACAGAAACTTTAGAATATGGGGAGATTGCCAATAACTTAGGTTTATTATTTAATGAACTGGGCAAGTATGCCCAAGCTGAACCTTTGTATATAGAGTCCAAGGAATTAACTGCCCGATTGTTGGGGAAAAATCATTCTGATTATGCGGTTTGCTGTAATAATCTGGCAATGTTGTATAAAAATCAGGGAAAGTACTCTGAAGCAGAATCTTTATATAAAGAGTCCATAACAATAAGAGCTAAACTATTTGGCAGAGAACATCCAAAATATGCTACACCGTGTAATAATCTTGCCGCTCTGTATGAGGACCAGGAAAGATATTCTGAAGCAGAGTCGCTGTATACAATATCCATGCAAATCAGAAAAAAAGTATTTGGTAAAGACCACCCTTTTTATCTTGTTTCTTGTAATAACATGGCTGTTCTTTTAGAGAAACAAGGCAGATATTCTGAAGCAGAGTCTTTGCATTTAGAGGTAAAAAAAATAAAACTTAAATTGCTTGGTAAAGACCACCCTTCTTATGCTGTAACCTGTAATAATTTAGGAATGTTGTATAAATTACAAAAAAATTATTTGAAAGCAGAAACACTTTACAAGGAGGGACTGAATATAAGGATCAGAGCATTGGGTAAAGAACACCCTGATTATACACAATCTTGTCAATACCTAGCATCTGTCTTTGACGCACAGAACAAACTCTCCGAAAGTGAACCATACTATATTGAAGCCATAACCTACAAGCGGGGTGAAATAGAACGCAATTTTGCAAATCTTAGTGAAGCAGAAAAGGAGCAGTATGTGAACGCGAATGTAGGACTATACTTTAATAGATTTCACCGTTTTGTGTCAGAATACTTTTTTCAAAAACCTGAAATCAGTATCTATGGTTATGAACTCTCCTTACTTACCAAAGGACTTATTCTTAGCAGTTCTGAAAAAATAAAAAATCGTATTTTGGGTAGCAATAATGAAGAACTCAAAAAACTTTATTCAGAATGGAAAATTACCAAAGATAAATATGATAAAGCCCTTAATATTACCATAGAACAAAGAAAACAAAAGAAAATCAATTTGGATAGTCTCCGAAGTACAGCTAATGACTATGAAAAAAAACTATCCCTTAAAAGTGAAGACTTCGCAAATGTATTTACTCCAAAGAGTGTTAATTGGAAAGACATTCAGCATAAACTGCAAAAAAATGAAGCCAGCATAGAAATAGTGAAATACCAAAAAACCAAAAATATGGTGGGGTATATGGCTTATATTATTAAAAAAGATAGTCCATACCCTGAGGTAGTACTATTTAATGATGGTAATGAGTTGGAAAAATCGCTTGAAGCCTATCGCAGAACAATACGTGCAAAACTGAAAGATGATTTTAGCTATAATAGCTTCTGGAAACCCATTGCAGACAAACTCAAAGGAATTAAACAAGTCTATTTCTGCCCTGATGGGGTATATTATCAAATTAACCTCAACACTCTCCAGAATCCTGAAACAAATAAATATGTGTTTGATGAAATTAAAATAACTCAACTTACCAATAGCAAAGACATTATCAGACCTAAAAAACAATTTCAGAACGGTGTTTATTTAATTGGAAACCCTAAATACGACCTTCAAAAAAATATTCCCAAAGACAATCAACGAAAAGTAGAATTTATGGATTTCTCATCAGGCATTTCACAATTACAAGGGGCAGAAAATGAAGTAAAAGGGATAGATAGTTTGATAAAGAAAAAAAATAAATCCACTGTGTTGTACATTCAGGAACAGGCAACAGAAGAAGCAGTTAAAGCTATCACAAATCCTCGTATTTTACACATTGCCACACATGGGTACTTTAAGCGGGGTAAATACCAAACCGCAGAACAAGCTATGCGTAATGCAGGTCTGCTTATGGCAGGGGTTGTAGATACAGACAGAATGTCTATACGCTCCTACGACAAAGAAGATGGCAAACTAACCGCTTTCGAAATTATGAATATGGAATTAGACAGCACGGAACTTGTTGTACTCTCTGCCTGCGAAACAGGTCTGGGAGAAGTAAACACAGAAGGGGTGTATGGTTTACAACGTGCTTTCAAAGTGGCAGGGGCAAATACTATCATTATGAGTTTATGGAAAGTAGATGATTTTGCTACACAAAAACTTATGAAAATCTTTTATTATTACTGGCAAACCAAAAACATGGATAAAAAGTCTGCTTTTCTCAAAGCACAAAGCGATTTACGCAAAACCAATCCCGAACCATACTATTGGGGGGCATTCCTTATGATTGAATAATTTAAGTTGATTTGATAATGAAATGATTGGTTGATATGGTGATGAGAAAATATAAATGTGTTGGTAATTAACAGTTTTATTCTCTATATTTGTAAAGCAACATAAAACCCATTTCATTATGCAAAAGTCTGCCTTCATCTTTTTGATAATTAGTTTTTGGTATTTTTCCGCGTACGCTCAAAACAGCATTCATCAAGAACAAGCACAATACTACAAACAATTTGCTTTTTCAACAGAGCAAGAATATGATGTATTGTATAGTCATCAAAAGCAATCCTTAACAAATTATGCAAAATCGGCTTCCTGTACTTTACAAAAACGCGTTATGGGATATTATCCATATTGGCAAGGTACGTATTATACAACCATGAATTACAGTAGTTTATCTTGTATTGCCTATTTTTCTTATGAAGTCAATCCGAATACGGGCAGTTACAGCACCGTGCATTTCTGGAAAACCACGAACCTCATTCCACAGGCACACTCTAATGGAGTAAAGGTAGTTTTGTGTGCCACTTTATTTGGTTCTACTGACCTGACCACATTTTTAAGTAATGCTACCGCAAGACAAACCTGTATAGACAGTTTGGTAAGTTTGGTGCAATTACGGGGTGCCGATGGCGTGAACATAGATTTTGAGGGACTGCCCAGTAGTCAGAAAGCGAATTTTACAACTTTTATGAATGCTTTATGTACAGCCTTTCATACCAAAATCCCGGGTTCAATAGTTTCTATTGCCTTACCTTCCGTAGATTGGAGCAACGCTTTTGATGTAGCCGCCATGACTACCACTGATGAGTTTTACATCATGGGATATGATTATTATTACAGCGGTTCTACTACTGCGGGTCCAACGGGACTTTTGTATTATGGTTCTTTGTGGTATGCACAGTGCGCAAGCAAATCTGTCAATGATTATTTAGTGAAAGGTATACCAAAAAATAAACTCCATTTGGCTGTGCCGTATTATGGCTACGAATGGGGTACAGTTTCCAATGCGTTTAATGCATCAACCACGGGTTCAGGAACAAGCAGAACCTACTCAACGGCAAAAAACAATGCTGTTTTATATGGATATAACTATGAAAGTCAAAGTCAGAGTGCGTATTACATGTATAATTCAAGCGGGTGGAAACAATGCTGGTATGATGATTCTACAAGTTTGTCTAAAAAATATGATGTTGTTTTACAACGGGATATTGGCGGTATTGGAATTTGGGCGTTAGGCTATCAGGGTAGTAATACGGAATTGGATAATGCTATTTTGCAAAAGTTTTCTACCTGCGGTGATGTGCCCTGTACATACACATTTTACGACATGGGCGGTCCGAGTGGGAATTACTTTAACAGAGAAAAATGGGTTTATACTATCAATCCTGACGGATTAAATCAGGTGCAATTACAATTTACTGCCTTTGACCTTGAAAATAATTACGATTACCTTAAAATCTATGATGGTGCAGATACCACCATGCCTTTATTAGCCAACCTTACAGGCAATACACTGCCACCTGTTTTTAACAGTACAAACCATGCGCTTACGTTGTATTTTATTTCGGATAATGCTACGGTAAAACCGGGCTGGGTAGCTCAATGGACATGCAGTCCTGTTACGCATACACAAAGTAATGTCCCAAATGAAGCAAAAATAACTTTGTATCCTAATCCCGTGCAGGAAAAACTGTTTTTTTCTACCATAGTTGATGAAGTTTTGTTGATAGACAATCTCGGAAAAATACATATAGCCGAAAAAAATACTTCTTGTATAAGCACACAGCGTTTGAATTCAGGTGTGTACTTTGTATTATACAAGTATAAAAACCAACAATATGCAGAAAAAATAATTAAGTATTAAAACAACAGTTTGTTTTTTCAAAAAAATTCATATATTTGTCTATGGATTTATGTGACTCTGTACTTTCTACGCTCTTGTATTTTGATTATTTCAAATATCCACTCAAACTGCATGAGGTGCATCAATTTTTAGGTAAAAAAACTTCTATTGAACAAGTAAAAAAGCATTTGCAACTTTTATTGGATTTACACATTGTATATACACACAATCAGTATTATGCGTTATCAGCAGATATTCAACAATGGGTGGAAAAACGTGAGCAAAATTTTACCCTCTCCCAAAAGTACTGGACAAAAGCAAACAAGTATAGCCGTTTTATTGGTAAATTCCCTTATGTGAGGGCAGTTTTTATCTCTGGTTCTTTGTCCAAAAACAATACTGATACAAATGGCGATATTGACTATTTTATTGTTACAAAAAACAATCGCTTGTGGGTATGCAGAACGCTTCTTGTTTTATTCAAAAAGATGTTTTTACTTAACTCTAAAAAGTATTTTTGTGTGAATTACTTTGTCAGTGAAGACTATCTTACCATTCCTGACGAAAACCGTTTTGTAGCTATGGAACTCTTTACTATGCGCTTGATGTATCAGGAGCAGGATTTGCGTACAAAAATTCTGCAAAACAACAGCTGGGCAGTAAACTTACTTCCAAACTATGACTTGAACCATTACCATTATAGGCAGTTGGCTAAAAAACGCCGATAGTATAAAAAACTTTCAGAAACCATATTTAATAATTTTCTGGGTTCCTGGTTGGACAATCTGTTTCATAAAATTACGTTTCGACAGTGGAAGAGAAAATTTGGATATCTTTCCGAAGAAACTTTTGAGGTTGCTTTTCGTTCTTTGAAACATTCTTCCAAACATCACCCACACCAGTACCAGCAAAAGGTAATGCAATATATTCAAGAACGCTTACCGCAATACATGGAAAAATGTGAACCGCTTACGTTTAAAGTGATGTTTACTTCTTCACAAACTTAGTATGGTAAGAGTTGCCTTTTTCATGCGTAAGCGTGAGTATATACACTCCTGCGGGTAGTGCCTGAATATTCAATTGTTTGGAAAGAATGTTGCTTACTTTTTCCTGTTCATTTATCAGAATTTTACCTTGTGTGTCCATAACCTGTATGCGGATATTGCCCGCAGTATAATTTGAACCCTGTATCTGAATAAAATCTGTGGCAGGATTAGGATAAATTTGTGTTTCTGTAAATATATCAGGACTTTGCTGAACCGAAACCGCCTGATGTACATCAAAGATGTATAAACCCGTTTGCATGTCGGAGGCAATTATTCTACCACTCGGCAAAAAGGGATAAACGCCCCAATTGCCTACATAACTTGCTTCTGCATCAGGGTTATCGGCGGGATAGGTATCATAATAACCTACTTCTACGGGATTTCTCGGGTCGCTAACATTAAAGATACGCAAACCATCTGTATAATAGGAACAGTAAATATAATTATCTTTCCAATAGGGTATATGCGGTACTTTGTTCGCTTTACTAGTACTAGAACTAATGTGTGATAATAATTCAGGATTGTTAAAATCACTTATATCATAAATTTTGAGTGGTAAATTATGCGGCACTTCATCAGTAAATACAATTTTTTTGTGGTCTGGGCTAAGCCATGAAGAGTGGTTGTATCCCGAATACTGATACCCCGCAATACGCATCAGTTCCACAGGATTAGCAGGGTTCTTGTAGTCATATACAAATAATCCATCAAAGCCATTAGAACAGTACGCTGTATCATTATAGACGGTTACTTGGTGTGTATGTCCAAAAGGACCGTCTAATACTGAAATCAGTTGTGGACGTTCTGGATTTTGAAGGCTATACACTGCCATTTTGTAAAACCCTGTAACACCGCCCGGATTGCGCGTACTGCACGCATACAAACGGTTGTTTTCAACATACATACTGTGAATATTAGTACATATCGTATCACTTTGATAAACGATATGGACAGAATCAGGTAAGTACTTTAAGTCTGCCACAATAAAGGAAGAATTAGCACAATTATCTGCCGCTAAATATGCATAATGCGAATACGTTTTCAAATCTCTGTTAATACATCGGGAAGAAATAAGGTCGGGTATATAGGCACGCAATACAGGGTGTGTGGGATTGGTAACTTCAATAAAATAATACCCCGCTACGCCCCCTAACAAAGCATATTCACGCCCACCTTGCGCATAACCCCACATTTCATTATACTTTTGGGTAAAGAGGTGCGTGGTATCAGAGTTTGGCGCACCGTTCCAACGTCCCAACAAATTGATATTGTAGCTGATTTGTCCAAAAGAACAAGATACAGTAAAAATTGTAAATAACAGATTAAACAGTATTTTTTTCACTTTGGCAAGATACGAAAAAAAAAGCATGTTACACACTTAAACAAATAAAAAATATCATCAAAATCATGTTTAATGCTGTTTTTTTATGTTTTGGGTCATATACTGGCGTGTCCCTGCGCTATCGCTTCGGGTCGGGCTATACGCTGGCAGAGACGTGGCATGCCACGTCTATACTTCACAGGCTTCGCCTGTTGCGGGCTTTTCGCTGCTATCCCTCACGCGAAAAATAAGGTAAAAAACTGCATTTGGTATTTTTGGTAAAGCATTGCTTTTGAGTATTGGGCGAGTAAATGCGAGGGCGGGGCTTCGCCCCGCCCTCGCAAAAAATCCCAAAAACATGCATACTTAATTTGCGTTAGGCATGCGGAGGGCATGCGTGCTTGCACGCATGGTGCGTTGCACCGAAGCGATAGCGTAGCCCGTAGCACGCCGACTGCGCAGCAGGAACGCCCAAATAAAACATTCATAAAATAATGTCTTGATACATCACCCTAAAAGTGGAATAGAGCGTAAATTTCTATACAAGTGTTCTTTTTTGCTATACTGATACAGGCTTGCATTAGCTACCTATATAACACAAAAGCAAGTTTAAACACTCAAGCAGGTAAAAAATACGCCCAAAATCTAATTTCTCATTGTTTTTTTATATTTTTGAGCGTATATTTATGTAATGTAACTTATGACCAAAAAACTTATTCGTTTTGATTGGGCAATAAATAGATTACTTCGCAACAAAGCCAATTTTGTGGTGTTGGAAGGATTTTTATCTGAACTGCTGTTTGAGGACATCAAAATTGAAAAAATTTTGGAAAGTGAAGGTAATCAGCAATATGATGAGGATAAATTTAATCGTGTGGATATTCTCACGCAAAACTCAAAAAATGAATTTGTCATTATTGAAATTCAAAACACCTACGAAATAGACTACTTTCATCGTATGATATATGGCACTTCCAAGGTCATGACGGAGAACCTTGCTTTGGGGCAACCCTATTCCGAAATCAAAAAAATCATTTCCATTAACATTGTTTATTTTGACTTGGGACAAGGTAAAGATTACATATATAAAGGCACAACTAATTTTGAAGGTTTGCACGAAAAAGACGTATTGCAACTCTCTGCCAAACAAAAAGAAACCTTTGTCAAACAAAATGTATCGGATATTTTTCCTGAGTATTACATTATCAAAGTCAATCAGTTTAATGATGTAGCCAAAGACACACTTGACGAATGGATTTACTTCTTGAAAAACAGCGAAGTCAAAGATGAGTTCAAGGCAAAAGGCTTAACCGAAGCCAAAGAAGTATTGGACGTTATGCAATTAGACAAGGAACAGCAATACGGCTATAACCGCTACATGGATTATTTACACTACAAAGCGAGTGAAGCCTATACTTTGAAAATTGAAACAGAAGAGAAAATAAAAGAAGCAGAAAACAAAGCCCGGTGGGAAAGAAATATTGAAATTGCGAAAAATATGTTAAAAGATAACGAACCTATTGAAAAAATAGTAAGATATACAGGCTTAACGGTTGAACAAATAGAAACATTGTGTAAAAAGAAAGAATAAACTCTGCCTAAACGACAAATTAGTACTCAATTAAAGTTTAGAAACTTTGACAACTCTGTTATTTTCCCGTATGTCCAAAACCGCCTGCGCCGCGCGTAGTTTCAGGAAGAGCATCTGTGGGTTTCCATATAATTTTTTCGTATTTCGCGATAACCATCTGGGCAATACGTTCACCTGGTTGCAAGGTATAAGGCTGGTTGCTTAAATTTACCAAGATAATCTTGATTTCTCCTCTGTAATCGGCGTCAACAGTACCCGGAGAGTTAAGTAATGTAATACCATGTTTTATGGCTAATCCGCTACGGGGACGTATCTGGGCTTCGTATCCGTCAGGGAGGGCTATGTATAAACCTGTGGGAACAAGTACCCGTTCTAAACTTTGCAGAATAACAGGTTCGGCGATATCCGCCATAATATCCATACCTGCGGATTGTTCTGTGGCGTAGTACGGCAAATTATTTTTAGACGTGTTGATAATCGGAATTTCAAGCATTAGACAAATTTATATATTTTTCCATAACGATTTAATCTCACTAAGATTTTCCTGCATTTTTTCTTCAATTTTGGTTTTTTCTTTGGTAAAGTCAAGATGTGTGTTTTCATAATAGAGTTTTATTTCTAATTGTTTTTCGTTATGTGTATCTATGATATTTTTCAGTCTTTCTATCACTTCGGCGGGATTGTTTTTTTGAATAACTTCCCTGTATTTTTGTACTACGGGTTCAATAACTTGTTCCAAAGTGGTGTTGGTCAGCCTGAATACCTCATACCAAAAACGGGCTGTTACTTGTTCTATGCTATCATTAACGTCTAAATGCAAGTTCTTGATTTGAGATTGTAACAAGTTAAGTTCCGTTTTGAGGGTATCAATTTCTCCTTTTTTACTTATAATTTCAGGGGTATCAAAATGAGTGAGGTCTATATTTTGTTTTTTGGCTGTTTTTTTAAGGTCTTTAAGAACCTCATTTTTCCAAGTCCATGCTTCATTAGCACGAGTAAAGCCTATCTGTTCAATTTTAATAAATTCTCCTTTTGTATTAAGTACGCGTCCTTTTTCGTCAATATCTACAATATCTGCGGCAGTAATAAAACCCGCTTTTATGAACTGATTTATAATTAGTTCAGGCAAATCTGCATCTTTTATGTAAGTATTTTTACATTGTTCTTGTATCCATGGGTGGGATTCCCAAAGCTTGGTATTCACATTTTTGCGAAGATTTTGCATTTCCTGTTCTATCAGAATAATTTTATTCTGATAGGTGTTTTTTAAGTCAAGAATATATTTTTCTTTTGCTTGTTCAAATGTTAAATTTTGAGAACACATCAATTGTTTTATGGTATCAATATGTTTTGCCTGTTCATAAAACTGGTTGGCATTAAGTTTTTCCAGTTCCTGTAAATAGGTATTTAACTGCTGTTTTAATAATGGATTTTGTGCCGTTTTTTGATTAAGCCACTGTTCAAGTTCATGATGTATTTTATCCTTGTATTGATAATACACTTCGTCTATGTTTGCAGAAGTGAGTAAAGATTTATGTTGGTTAAGTAAAGCGGTGTAGTCTTGTTGTGATTTTTCTGCAATGAATTTTGTTTGGGAGGCATATTTAAGCAACATATCACTATGCTTTTTTTTAAGTTGTTTATATTCTTGAATAAGCTCTTTACAAGCATTTTGAAGATAAATAATTTCATTGCCAATACGCGCTTTATGAGGTCTGAACAAAGTATCCCAAACGTTGGGTTTAAGTTGTTGTTCTTCTACCCAATGAATTTTGTCGTATTGGTTGTCTATGTAGGTAGGTAGCGGGATAAGAGGGTTGGGTTCAAAGGTATAGTGCAGAATATCTTCATAATTAAATGTGGGCTTGGGTCGGGGCAGAGGAATTTCAGGAAAGTACAGTCGGGGTTTTTGAGGGTATATAGCTTCCATCCAGTCCGTAGCTTTGATGTTTGTATTTTCATATTCCAATACTTGCAGAAATAAATCTTGTAAGTTTTTTGGAATTTTTCGGAATAGTTGGTGAGGGGGCGGTATTTGGTTAAAGTATTTTTGTTTTTCTCCGAAAGGAAACAATTTTTGCTGTATAGCGGTAGGAATATCCGTAACATTGTGATAGGGTGCTTTGAAATTAGTAGCCGCAAAAGGGTGTATGCCTGTTAAGATACGGTAAAAAATAACTGTAACACTAAAAACATCTACAAAAGGGGCAAAAATGGTATTTTTTAAGGTGGTTTGTTGATATCTGGGAGGTATATATTCAGGTGTCTGGGCAAGAGCAGGGAATAAAACCTTGCCGTTTTCCGTAACCTGAACGCTGTCAAAATCTATAATAGAAACTTTGCCTTTGGCATTGAATATTATGTTTTCAGGCTTTATGTCTGCATGTACATATAATCCGCTTTGGTGGAGTTGAGCTACGGCAAGTGCTATATTATAGCATACTACTAACCTTGATTTTAGGTTATACGCATGGGTACGGTCAAATTTTTGATATTGGGTAGTTTCAGTACTTTTAATTCGTTGAAAGGGGAATTTACTGGCACACAGATACTCCACCGAATAACCCTCAGCAATAGGCATCATTAATCCCGCAAAAATGTATTTTTGGTTTTTTTTTTCTTTCAAATAGATAAGGCTTTTTATCCATACCACAGAGTGATGCCCTTTGCTGTCAGTGATAGGACTGTGATTAAGCAAATACTCTAATTTTTGTATTTTCTCAGTTGTAATTTTGTTTTTGTTGTAGAGTTTTACACAATATCCTATGTATTTAGCGGGAGCGATAACTCTATATACTTCTCCTTCTCCTCCTCTTCCCAAAGAGGGCATAGCCTCTATCTCTATTTCTTCTTTATCTGTACCTGAAAATACTTTCATTTTTTCACAAAAATAGCATATTTTGAATTATAGTAATTATTTACATGATTTGTTCTTTATTTAGGGCGTGTCCCTGCGCTAGCGCTTCGGGTCGGGCTATGCGCTGCAAGTCCTCGTTCGCTTCGCTCACTGCGGGCTTTCCGCTGCTATCCCTCACGCGAAAAACAAGATAAAAAACACTCCTTTAACTTGTAATACATTCTTTTTCAAAAGAATAAAGCATAAACTGCGAGGGCGGGGCGAAGCCCCGCCCTCGCAAAAACACGCATAAAATATTGCGTTAGGCATGCGAAGGGCATGCGTGCTTGCACGCATGGTGCGAACAGCACCGAAGCGATAGCGTAGCCCGTAGCACGCCGACTGCGCAGCAGGAACGCCCAAAAAATATCTTGCGTAACATCAATTTCTTTTGAATATAAAACCTAAAAATAAAAAAGGAATTATTCCCAAGATTTTTGTGCAATATAGCTTTGGGAATGTTCAGTAAGTTCTCCCAATCTGCATTCCAACGTTTTGAAGGGATTTTTTTTAAGAATGCTGTAATCATGGGTAGCTAATATAACAGCCGTACCCATTTTATGGATATTAAGTAAGATCTGAATAATTTCTTTGGACACTTCGGGGTCAAGGTTGCCTGTGGGTTCATCAGCAATAATAAGCACAGGGTCATTGATAAGGGCGCGTGCAATAACCACGCGTTGTTGCTCCCCTCCTGATATTTCATGCGGATAAGACAAAGCTCTTGCAGAAAGCCCTACCATCATCAACACTTCGGAGATTTTGTTTTTTATTTTTATGGTATCTGTCCAGCCTGTGGCACGGAGTGCAAATTCTATGTTTTCGCTTACATTTCTATCAGGCAAAAGTTGAAAATCCTGAAATACAATACCAAGTTTTCTTCTTAAATACGGGAGTTCAGATTTTTTAATGTTTTTGACATCATATCCCGCGACTTTAACTTCTCCTTGTGTAGGGTTAAGCTCTCCATACAACATTTTTAGTATAGAGCTTTTACCTGAACCTGTTCTGCCTATGACATAGCAGAATTCACCTTTTTGAATAGTAAAATTAACATCTTTAAGGATATTCCTTCCTTTTATATCAATACTTACATGTTGTACTTGGACGACAGGTTCTTCTGAAAACATAGTTTAATTAAGTTTTAGGTAAGTGAGTTTACCATAATCCAAAGTTTGTATAAACTCTTTTATGGTTTGGTTATGGTCAGGTATGTCTATTTGTTTCAGACCATTTTCTATATGGTCTGCACGAAAATACGCTATCAGTGCTAATGTTTCATCTCTGACTTGTATGTAATCAGGGATTTTGGCTTTTCCTTTTATTTTAATGAAGTACAAAGTATTTCTTAATGAGTATAGCATGCAATATTAGTAGGTTTTGAGTAAAACTTCAAAAAATATTTATAAGTTCCTATATGAATAAGATTTAACGTATTGATAAACTGAATAGTAAACAAAGCAAGGTATATACGAAAATTTTTTTTGTGTGGTTCTTGGGTCAGATTTTTTGATAACGGAAATATTTTATTTACTTTTGCCACATAAATTATAGTAACTATGGGAAAAGGCGATAAAAGAACAAAAAGAGGTAAAATTGTACGTGGTACATTTGGTGTGTACAGAAAGCGCAAAAAGAGAAAAACCGCTTCTAAACAGTAACATTTTTACAAGTTTTCATAACACACACATAAAAATAAAATAAAACATGAGTTTAAGCGATATAACAGAGCAGTATATCGCTTTTTTTATTGAACAGAAAAATTAAATCTGTACTTTTGTACCATGAAAGATGTATTTGTTGTATCTGCATTAAGAACGCCTATCGGTAGATTTGGGGGAACATTAAGAAGTATTCGCCCCGACGATTTAGCGGCATTAGTACTGCGCAAAGCCGTAGAAAAAAGCGGACTTAACCCCGAAGAGATTGAAGATGTGATTATGGGTGCAGCAAATCAGGCAGGAGAAGACAACCGAGATGTGGCAAGAATGGCGGTGCTTCTGGCAGATTTACCTATCAAAATCGGAGGAGTAACTGTAAATAGATTGTGTGCTTCTGGTCTGCAAGCCATTATGGACGCTTATCGCGCTTGTGCATTGGGAGAAGGTGAAGCCTATGTTGCAGGTGGGGTAGAAAGTATGACCCGCGCACCTTTTGTGATGGCAAAAGCAGAAAGTGCATTCAGCCGTAATGTAGAAATATTTGATACTTCTATTGGTTGGCGTTTTATTAACCCTGAATTAGCAAAACGGTATTACCCTTTCAGCATGGGAGAAACTGCGGAAAACGTAGCGGAGAAATATAAAATCAGTCGGGAAAAACAAGATGAATTTGCCTACTATTCTCAACAAAAATATGTGATTGCGGCAAGTAAAAACCGTTTTGATGAAGAAATTGTTCCTGTAACTATCCCCCAAGATAAAGGTGATGTGGTTATTTTTACAAAAGATGAAAACCCCCGTGCAGATACTACTCTGGAAAAACTTGCCAAACTTAAACCCGCCTTCCGTAAAGATGGTACAGTAACCGCAGGAAATTCCTCCTCTCTTAATGACGGTGCGGCGGCATTGGTGTTGGTGAATGAGGATATACTCAAAAAATATAATCTTACGCCTTTGGCAAGAATTGTATCTGTAGCGGTAGCAGGTGTACATCCTGATATTATGGGTATAGGTCCTGTACCTGCCACACAAAAAGCCCTTAAACGTGCAGGTTTATCTGTTCAGGACTTGGATTTGATTGAATTGAATGAAGCCTTTGCCGCACAAGCTATTGCCTGCATACAAGACCTTAACCTTGACATCAACAAGATAAACGTGAATGGAGGTGCTATTGCCATAGGACACCCATTGGGCTGTTCAGGAGCAAGAATTTCGGCTACGCTCATTCACGAACTTCGCAAGCAAAACAAAAAATACGGATTGGCTACCATGTGCGTAGGTGTAGGTCAGGGTGCAGCAGTTATATATGAAGCACTGTAAATTATATGTTGCTAAAAATCAAAGAATTATACACAAAACAGCCCTTTACCAATACATTAAAGTTGTGTTTTTGTGTTATTTTTTGAAATATAATCTGCTTTTTTGCTGTTATTTTAACTATATTTGCAACAATGAGTAATAATTTTGAACTTCCCATCTACTGGTCAGATTATGAAGATATAGCTATGGCTTTGTATGAGCGTTTTGGGGACGACTTTACAGAGTCTAAAATATACAGAATCCGTTTTACGGATTTACATAAATGGGTTTTGGAAATCCCTAACTTTAAGGGCGAACCCAAAGATTCCAATGAAGGACATCTTGAAAGAATACAAGCCGCATGGGTATACGAATGGAGGGAAAACCAAAAAAAGAAATAATATGCTTTCTGAAAAGGAAACCAAAGAAATTCAAACCTTGCTTTATTTGCTGGAAGATGCGTCTATTGCAGACGAAATAGAAAAACATCTTTTGCAAAAAAAAGATTTGCTTAAACAGTACATATCTCATACTCCTGATGCTATTCAGAATGTTTACCTTCAAAGCGTTTTAGGTAAGTTTGTTTCCGAAGAAGTGTTTACAAACTTTTCCCAATGGTTACAAAAAGGCTGTCGTGATATTTTTGAAGGTGCTATGCTGATAACCCAATACATGAACCCACACATAGATACTAAACCTTACTATGAAGCTATTCATAAATGGAATCAAAAAGTACTTTCTAATCTTCCTGTATATCCTACCCCGATAGATATTGTCAGGAGTATTAACCTTGTTTTATTTAAAAAAGAAGGTTTTCATGGTGCTACAGAAAACTATCAATACCCCGAAAATAGCTATCTGCATCATGTAATAGAAAAGCGCAAAGGTATTCCCCTATCGCTTTCTATTTTGTATCTGAGTTTAGCCCAACGTATGCGCGTACCTATATTCGGTGTAAACCTGCCTGCACATTTTATTATGATGTACCGAGATGCCAATGAGGAATTTTATATCAATGCTTTTAATCAGGGAGCTATCTTTCACAAATCCGAAATAGATGCGTTTATCCAAAATGTACAACTTAGCCCAAAACCCGAATACTACAATCCTTGCGCAAACATAGATATTGTAAAACGAATGCTGGTAAACCTCAGAAACAGTTATATTTCTTTGAATAATACTGAAAAATTAAAGCGATTAGAGCATTTTGCAAGAAGGTTCTTTCCTGAATACTTTATATCTACCAACTCTGACGAACCACCTACCGAAGAAGAATAGTACTTTTGTAATTATTCGTATTTTTTGGGCGTGCCCTTCACTGCGTTCAGGTCGGGCTATACGCTGATAGAGACGTGGCATGCCACGTCTGTACTTCACAGGCTACGCCTGTTGCGGGCTTTTCGCTACTATCCCTCACGCGGATGCGCGCGTACGTACACACTGCGCACCTGCGTTAGGCATGCGGAGGGCATGCGTTAGCATGGTGCGTCAAGCACCGAAGCGATAGCGTAGCCCGTAGCACGCCGACTGCGCCGCGAAGCAAGCAGGAACGCCCAAAAATACTGCCTATATTTTCAAAACAATATAAATACATACAAGTTACACAATTTTGAGTATTTTTTACTATTTTTGGGACTTAAATGCTTACTTTTACAGAAGAAAACTACCTTAAAGCTATTTATAAGTGTGAAGCCGCACATACTATTGCCACAACTAACCAACTGGCAGAGTTATTAAATACCACCGCAGCTTCCATTACAGATATGCTTAAAAAACTTGGGGAGAAAAATCTTGTTTTGTACACAAAGTATCAAGGGGCTTCTTTATCTGAAGAAGGGAGAAAAATTGCTTTGCAAATTATTCGTAAGCACAGGCTTTGGGAAGTGTTTCTGGTAGAAAAATTAGGCTATACTTGGGATACCGTCCACCCTATTGCAGAACAATTAGAACACATACAATCTGATGATTTGGTAGATAAATTGGATAAATTTCTGAACTACCCACAGTTTGACCCACACGGCGACCCTATTCCTAATGCACAAGGTCAGATAGATATGCACCCCCAAAAACCACTTTCTCAACTTAAATTGCAAGAAAAAGGTACTTTTACAGGAGTAGCTAACCATAGCCCCGAATTTTTACGATATTTAGACAAAATATGTCTTAAACTCGGAGATGTGTGTATTATACAAGAAATAAATGAGTTTGATAAATCTGTTCTTATCAAAACCGATAAAGTTGAAGTTCTGATAACAGAATTAACCGCAAAAAACATATTAGTTACTGTATGTTAAAACGAAATATTATCATATCAGGTATAACCAAAGGTATAGGTGCTTCTATCGCTTCTTTCTTTTTACAAAACGATGATTGGAATGTATTCGGCTTTGCACGAGAACTCTCAAACTTCAAAATACTTAAAAATTGGGACGCATTGGGAAGCTATCAATATCCTGATGAAAATACTAAAATTTTTCAAGAACAAGTAATATACTCCCTTCAACCTTTTAATTCTCCTGATAAACGCAATCTGCCCTCAATAGCAGGTGTGGACAGTGTTGATGTCAGAAAACCTGAACAAATAAAACAATTCTCTGAAAAAGTTATCCATATTTATAAGAGTGTGGATCCCTACGACAACTATAATTTTACTAACATACTTATAAATAATATAGGCATCTATAAAACAGGTTCTTTATTTACAGAACCTGACACACAATGGCAAGAACTTTTTGAAACTAATCTGAATTCTGCTTATTACTTGACCAAGTATTTATTTCCTACTCTTAAAAAAGGAACGCATATTTTTAATATCTGCTCAATAGCCTCAAAGCAGATTATTCAAGAAGCCCCGTCTTACAGCATTACCAAAATGGCATTATACGGATTAACCAATGCTATGCGGCAGGAACTTGAACCTCTGGGCATTAAGGTAACCGCTATTTTACCCGGTGCAGTGAATACCCATTCGTGGAAAGATGCCCCAGATGATACTAAAAACAAAATTTTACCTCCAAAAGACATCGCAAGGTTAATTTGGAGAATTTATCACTTATCTCCGCAAAGCGAGGTCAAGGAAGTAGAAATTACACCGTTACCATTTTAACATTGTGTTTTTATACAAGAAATAATGTATTCTGCCTGTTTTTGTAAGTCAAAGTCTGAACAAACAGAGAAATTTCTTGTGTAGGCTTGCAGCATTATATTTGGGCAGGAACACAAAATATTTGATTTTTCTTTGATTTTATGCAGTTGAGAAAGAATTTTTGTGCAGTTATTGGGTAATTTTTTCTGTTCGGGTTCTACCTGAATGTATACAAAAATCTGCTTTTTATTGAATAAGGATTGAAGGATAAAATCAAGGTAAAAATCGTCTGAATGGCTGTCTGTGTCAATGTATTCTATGAATACCCCTTTTTCTTGCAGTAGTTTTTGCAAAGGATGCACAAAATATTCAGGAAAATTGGGCGCGGCATGAATGACTAACAATACAATATCTTGATTTTTCATAACGAAAAAGTCTATTTTTCAGTTTTTTTGTATCTTTGCAATAGATTTACTTCTTTATGTTACATTTCTGCAAATACAAAATGACCACAAAAATACTATCTTTTTTACTTGCTATAACAGTAATTGGTTTACTTTCTGCCTGTGGTGGTGGAGAAAAAAAGCAAAACAGCCAAAGCGGAGAAAAAGCGATATTAAAATTTCAGGAAACACAATTTAATTTTGGTGCAGTCAAAAACGGCGACACTGTAAGACACGTGTATAAGTTCAAAAATGAGGGTAACGCCCCTTTGATTATCAAAGATGCCAAAGTTGCCTGCGACTGTACTATACCTACATGGTCAAAAGACCCCATTGCTCCAGGTGCAGAAAGTGAGATAAAAGTAGAATTCCGCTCCAAAGACAAAATAGGTACTGCCCGTAAGGAAATTAAAATTTACGCAAATACAGACCCCGAAGTACAATCTATTTTTTTGATAGGTGAAGTTAATCCGTAATGTAAGTAGTTTTATTCGTAAATCTTTATTATAACAATTTACTTTTTCCGGTTGTGGTTCATAATGTATGATGTCTGGAATTTCGTTGTTGGATTATGATTTTAATAGCCGCTTTGTGATACTTATCCTTTTTTGAGAAACAAGTAGTTTTTCTGACAAAACGTCTATTTCTTGC
>Ga0272446_1001982_pt1 | contig 28772 bp, 16 predicted proteins | sample YNPCB0061_FD_194587 | JGI IMG/M metagenome (GOLD analysis project Ga0272446, IMG submission 194587) | Hot spring microbial mat communities from Yellowstone National Park, WY, United States - YNP-CB-006-1 | ecosystem: Environmental > Aquatic > Thermal springs > Hot (42-90C) > Sediment | place...
TATGCCGCCCCAAAGCGACTACAACACCATATCGTACAAATCGTACAGCACTATCTTGCACGGATTTCCGTCATGGATTACATCAGCAATAGTATTCTTGGGTGCATCTCATAGACCTCAATCAATATTCTACACATTAGTCTAACACCTTAGCTATTCTACATCATGGCACATCTTCGGCACATACTCGCAAAAATCGTCTTTGGTGTTACTCCGCCGTGCGACGAAATGACCGTTCTTCTTTCCAAATCTCTGGACACACCCTCGTCCTTCACAGAGCGACTGCAAACGGAATTGCATTTGTCGTTATGCCCATCCTGCCGCCGAGTACAAACCCAGTTCGATGTCTTGCATGAAATGATGCGGCAACTTCTGGAAGACGCGCCTAAAACCCCTGCTGAACAGCCCTCTGCGTACACGAGACCAGCCTATTCCGCATTGACGTTGCCCGAAGAGGCAAAGCAGCGTTTGCAGGCACGTATCAACCAAGAACTTCACCATTCCAACGGCAAATAGCTGCGGGGTCGTATGAACGTCATCATGGCAATGCTGGAGCAGGGACTATGTGTACTATGTGCTTTGGTATGCGGAGTAGTTGTATGCGGAATTTGGCCACAGAACCTTATGGGTGTAGCACCTCGTGATTGTTTACTTCTCCATGATTGTTTACCTCTCAAAGCCGATACTGTCTGTCTTGTTGATGGAACTCGAATCGTCCTTGACGTTCCTGTGGCATCCTTGCGCGTTGGACAAAACACCCTTCGAGAGTGGATTGAGACAAATGCTTGTGCCGTCCGCACATACTTTGGTACGTTTCCCGTACCCCTCTTGCGTTTGATTATCAAGCCCGTTGAGGGCAGTAGCATCAGCTACGGTAACGCCATGCCCGGCTCGCCGCCAATCATCACGGTGTACGTGGGCGTTGAGGCAAACGAGGAAGAATACCGGCAGTCGTGGGTGCTGTGCCACGAGATGACGCATCTGGCTTTCCCGTCGCTCAACCGCGAGCATCGTTGGATAGAGGAAGGCATTGCTACCTACGTCGAACCGATAGCACGAGTAATGGCGGGCATTATCACCGAAGAAAGTGTGTGGGAAGAGATGACACGCAGATCACCAACGGCATTTGCAACCTACAAACACCTTGAAAAGGGATTGAACGGTGCGCGTGATGTTGAGCGTGTGTATTGGGGTGGTGCTGTTTTTTGCCTTATGGCTGACATAGAAATTCGGCAAAAAACTCATAACAAACACTCCTTCCAAACCATTCTGCAAGCTATTCTACGCCAAGAAGGCACGATGAACGCCGACCGCAACGTACTTCGTGTGCTAAGACGCGGAGACAACATCATCGGTATGCGTTTGCTCGAGCCGTTGTACAAACAGTTCGGAACAACCTCATTTGTACCGAATTTACCAAAACTGTGGGCGGATTTGGGTATCGTCCGCCGAGGAAAGACAATTGAACTGCACAATGACGCTCCTTTGGCGGCTCTTCGGCGGAATATATTTTCCTGTACCTGTCCTGTGTGCATACACTCTTCTTCAAAACCATGATTCCCTGCAAAAGCCTTCGCGTCGGCACAGCAAAAATTCCCCCATCGGTTGCTGCACACTCCTACGACGGAAAAAAACCTTGTGTGCGACTGAAAAAAGCGGCAAAACAAGGCACGTACCTTCTCGCTGTTGTAAAGCACTGCTTCCCCGCGTATCCTTTGTAGTTAGACTTTGTGGTGAGAAGCGACAAATAGCACACAGTGCGATTCTTCTTGTTGCCCAGTATAAGTCTTGTACTGTGTTCTCTCTTGCACTGTGTTCTCAAAAGCAATGCACAGCAAAAATGCAACGCCCTCCTGTACCCACAATGAGGGAATTGCATTTTTTGTAAGGTCTTGTACGTGTTGTCCGACTTCATAGTGTTCGTTGCCAAGAATGAGAAACAATATTTCGTTAAATCCTTTAGCAAAGGAATCGCATCATGACGGAACAACTTCTCCGGCTTCCGATTTTGCAACCGCTAACTACTAAAAGCAGAGAAGATTTTGTGCAGGCACTTTCTTTGCAACACTTTTCACGACACGATTTCTTATTCCAGCCCGGACAAATTGCCCGCTACGGCTATTTTGTCCTGAACGGTGCTGTCCGTCAATACTATCTGGCTGAAGGAAAAGAAATTGTTACGCGGCTTATTTTGGAAGGAGACACAGCAACGGCTTTTTACAGTTTTTTCTCTCAGAAGCCGAGCTATGAATATGCTGAAGCGGTCGAAGACACAGAATTGGTCGGTATTTCTCGCCAAGACATGGAAGCACTGTGCGCAAAGCACATAGATATTGCGAATTTTGAGCGAAAAATTACCGAGCAGTACCTCGTGCAAGAACACGAGCGGGCGTTATCACTGCAATTTCAAACGGCACAAGAACGCTATGAACAACTCCTGAACATTCATCCCGACGTGTTTTTGCGCTTCTCCGTCGGCTCGATTGCCTCCTATCTGGGCATGAGCCAAGAAACTCTTAGTCGGCTGAGAACGAAAAAATGTGGTAAAAATATGATATAGGTCATAAAATTTCTTGAAAAGGCTGAGTAGATTGAAATGCAAAATTATGCGTAATGATGTCTTCAAAACGGCATCAGCTACGGAATCTCAACCTTATCCACAAGAAATACCATGAACACACAAGCAATCCATTCCACAAGCGGCAGTCTTCTTACGTCGCACTCGTTCCATAAGTTTTGGCTAAAAATAACAGCTATTGTCGTTGGTATTGGCGGACCAATATTTTTCCTTGGAACGATGGCTGCCACGCAAGAACCAGCACGTCTTACGCTTGATATTCTAAGTTGGCCTGTTGACGGTGTCCAAAGTTACGATGCGCCTACGACGGGCTTTCTTTCTGCGCTCACGGGTGGTTTCCTTTTGGGCTGGGGTGTTACCATTTGGTGCTTGTCGGTTTGGGTGTACGACACAGCGTCGGAATTTGTTCGTCGGTCTGTTGTTATTGGATTAGTATCTTGGTTTTGCTTGGACAGTGCCGGTTCGATTGCATCGGGTAATACCCCAAATGCTGCATGGAATGTTCTTGTTTTGCTCCTTGCGGTCGGTCCGTTATGGGTTTCAGCGCGGAAGTAACATAGGACATCATAAGGTTATGGGCATAAGTATATCTAAGCATTTTATTCTCCTCAATCCGCCCTTGACAAGGGATGAAGCCGAAGGCACGTTAATTTCATCGGCAAAGAATTTTTTAACCACATTCTATGAAAGGCTCTCACACCATGCAACGAATTCTTTTGCTCGTCACATTAGCTTTGTTTAGTGTTTTAACGGCAGCAGCAGTATGGCAGGACGGTGTACTAAAAATTTTCTCGTCCATTCCGCAAAGTCTTGGCTCGCTGCAAATCTACGTTGATTTAGTAATTGCTTGTGTGCTTATCAACGTGTGGATATGGCGTGATGCCAAAGAGCATGGTCGTAAGCCTTGGGGATGGATTATTGCTACGATGATTGTTGGTACATTTAGCCCGCTTATTTACTTACTAACCCGCCCCTCAGAATCACAATAATTTCGTTATCAATAGTCTGGACGTTTTTTAGGAATCAAGGTTTTATGCCGATTCCAACAAAACGCTGTCAAAAGCACAACGCAAATGTCCAGACTATTGATTTACAGAATATGCCGTTTTCTTTTCGATGATACACCAAACTCGACAAATCGTTCACTTTACTGGCGGCGACTACGGCGAATGGCGTGTGCAGCTCATGAACACTATTATCGGCGAAGCGATAGCACCTGTGTCGCATCTGCACATTCGGCAGACCGACGCTTCGGAACTATTTTCGCACGAACAGCCCCAAAAGCCCCGTGAAATCTGGACACTAAACGGATTTTCGAGTAATCTTCGGTACACTAGACTTCTTTCAGAAGTGCCTTCAACTCCGTCCCTCTCCAGTGGGAGAGGGTGCTTGAAGCGAGGCGGAAAGCGGGTGAGGGCATTGTCCATACGTACTTTTGAAAGAAGCCTATCCAAGAAAGGCACTCTCTTATGAGAAGAATATTACCCGACGTTCGGTCCGCCTATCTGCTCTACGGTGCGTGTTCCCTCGTTTTTGCAATATTTTCGCCGTTGCCACTCTACGGTGAATCTGCTTCGCAGCACCACAAAGCAGATTCCATAAAAAAACTGTTGACGATGATGCCAGAAGATACAATTCGTTGTCAATCGCTGTACGCTATTGGTCTTATCTATGTATCGACTGCACCCGATTCGTCATTACTGTACTCGGAGCGCAGCAAAGAATTGTCGGAAAAACTTCATTATCCAAAAGGTATAGCCGCTGCCTTAAATTTGATAGGCTTTTATTATTCGGCAAAAAATATGCAGCCAAAAGCATTAGCTACCTATCTGGAGTTATTGAAAATCAGCGAACAATACCAATTAAGTACCTACCAGCTGCGAGCGATGGAGCGTCTGGGATATGTCTATATGACGCAGAAAAATTATTCGTTGGCAGAAGAGTACATGAAAAAAGGCTTGGAGATAGCAACACGGGTAAAAGATACCCTGCGTATGGCGTATTTACTTGTTGGGATGGGAAATATTGAAAATAGCAGGAAAAACTACCGTCAATACTCGGAATATAATCAACAAGCACTGACACTGATGGAGTATTTACATCGTCCCGATGGTATTGCCGTAGCGACGGGAAGCATAGGCGAGGCATATGTACATCTTGGAAATGTTACGAAGGGACGAGAGTACTTATTTAGAGCATTGCGAATAAATCAAGAGATTCAGCAAGAGCAAAGTACTTGCGAGATGTTCGTTGTGATTGCGGAATCCTATATTTTGACAAAGCAGCCCAATATCGCCTTGAAGTATATTGACAGTGCTAAAGCACTTGCAGAAAGTACTGCTGCGCTATTTGTTCCCGACTGCTGGCGTTTATATGCCGAGGCATACTCACAACAGGGACAGTTTGAGAAAGCGTTCTTAGCATATAAACAGTTCAAAAAACTCAGTGATTCCTTGTTGTCGCAAGAAAACACCCGCCAAATCGCGGATTTGCAGTCGCACTATGAAATTGCATCCAGAGAATCGAGCATCAAAATCTTAACAAAAGACAAAGAGAATCAACAATTACAAATCTACATCATGTGGGGAGGCGGGGTGGGACTATTAGCACTTCTGACGTTGGCAATCAATGGTTATCGCCTGAAAGAGAAATCCAATAAAGAAATTTTACAACAGCAACGTTTATTGGAGGAGCAAGCCGTTGAAATTACACAAACCAATGCCGCGCTGAGTAGTGCATATAAAGAGTCGGAGAAACTTCTTCTCAATATTCTGCCAAATCCTATCGCGCACCGCCTCAAATCTGGTGAACACCCTATCGCCGATAAATTTGATTCAGTGACGGTATTATTTGCAGATATCGTCGGCTTTACAAAACTCACACTACAAACCACACCAGAAGAGCTTGTCAGCGGACTCAATGCGATTTTTAACCGCTTTGATGCTCTGACAAAAAAATATGGGGTGGAAAAAATCAAAACGATTGGCGATGCGTACATGGTAGCCGGCGGATTACCAGAGCGGTGCGACGACCACTGTGAGCGTGTTGTCCGCCTAGCTTTGGAAATGCAAGCAGTGATGAGCGAAGAAGCCCTGCGTACCTCGAAGGGCGACATCATTCGGCTTCGCATAGGTATTCACACAGGAGAAGCAGTAGCGGGCGTTATCGGTACATTAAAATTTAAGTATGATTTATGGGGCGACACCGTTAATACCGCAAGCCGCATGGAATCGCACGGTGAGCCGGGAACAATTCATTGCTCGGACGAGGTGTATCAATGCTTGCAGGACAGATTTGCCTTTGAACCCTGCGGCTTCAAAGAAATTAAAGGCAAGGGAACAATGCGGACATGGTACATCAAGGGGGAAATACCAAGTTCATTCATCTCTGCGGAATTATCCCTACAACAACCTTTGCCTGATTTTCATCCGAAACTGCCAACTACGCTTCGGCAGGAGAACGATGATATGAAGATATGAAACACAAAACTCTCAGCAACACATAGTGAAATTGTTTTACCGTGGTTGAAATTTGAGAATTCTGCGGATAACAATGATGATAGAGCCAATGATATTCATGGCAGTTCAGTGCTTGAGTTTTGTTTCATAGCAAATCAGCGTCATTGGCGTAGTTGCGCTCGCGCCGTCGTTATTTTTTGTCTTTGCCGCCGTCTTTTTTGTCGCTTTTGTTACCGTAGGAGGGCATCACTGGCGGGAAGCCGTTGAGTTGTCGCCAGATTTCGTAGCCCACAGGAACTTCATTGAGCAAAATCCATCCTGTGGCGGGTGTGCCTTGCCGTAAGAATCGTTGTTCAGGCCATTTGCCTTGTGGCTGCGTACTATCTGGGACAACCAGCACGCGATAGCTTCCAGAGCCATCGTCCACCGCATCGACAACTGCCACGCGCCCACCAAACGTGTTGAGCGAAAAGTTTTGCCAGCCCGGGTTGAGAACAAAGGCGGGGAAACCAGAAAACTGCAACCGCACTGGTCGCCCAACGTCTAAGATAGCTGCATCACGACTGGAAATGGTGATTTCGGCTGCTTGGTCGAACGATGAAGCCGACGGCACAATCATCGCTAGCATTTCGCCTTCTTTCACAGTTTGACCTTTTCCCGCTTTTGCAACACGGACAATCGTGCCAGAAATCGGCGCGCGGATGATGCTCGCGCCACCACGCTGCCGTGCGTTTGCCAGGCGCAACTCCACTTCGGCAATAATTGCATCGGCTTGCTGAGTAGTGCGATTTTCCTCAAATCGAGCAGCATCCACATCGCGTTTGGCGGCTTCGAGCGAGGTTTCGGCACGCACCGAATCTGCCTGACCTTTTTGGAGATTGAGTTGTGCCGTTTCGAGTTCACGTGTGGCGGCCAAGCCTTCCTTTGCCAACTCTTCTGCTCGTTTGTAGCGTACGCGGGCGGTTTGAATTTCAATTTTGGCGTTTTCCAACGCAGCTTCGGCAGCCAAAAATCGCTGGATGGCTTGTACGGTGCGCTGTTTGGCAGTTTGAATGGCAAATTCTTGGGCAGCAGTCGTGCGGTTGCGCACTTCTTCTATACGCTCCAAAAATTCGTTGTCCATAAAATTCACGTTCAAATCTTGCAGCACTGCAAGGGTATCGCCGATTTGCACCTGCATACCCTCGTTAATGCGCCACTCTGTGATGCGTCCGTTGATTTGCGATTCAATCGTTTGTGGGCGCACGCCGGGCGTAAACGAAATGATACGCCCCGTGCCGATAACATTCTGCTGCCAAGGCACAAACACCAAAAACGCCACCAACGCGAAAAATACCAGCAACGTTACTGTGCCCACAGACTTTGCAATCTTGGGCGTTTGCACTAAAGCAAACGAGCTAAAACTGTCGAATTTGCGGGAAATTTCCATGGCAAATGTCCGGGTAATGGCGTAAGAAAAAGGTTGTGTAGAAGTCTATTCTGCATCTATTCTGGCTTCACTGCTGCCAAGGCAGGGAACAAATGCACAAAACGGCTTTGTGGCTGTGCGGCAAGTTCTGCAAGCGTGCCTTGTTCGACGATTTGTCCTTCTTCCATTGTCAGGACATACTGCGAACGACGGATTTGGTCAGCATCATGCGAAATGTCCAGAATTGTCCAGCACTCGCAAGCGTACAGTGCGTCCAACAAGGCGGTTTTTAAGCGTTCGGACAGACCACTTAACACATCGTCAATCACCAAAAGGCGTGGCTTGCCCACAATTGCTCGCGCAATCGTCATGCAGCGCAGAACTGTTTCGGGTAACTCTTCACTGCCTGCGCCTTCTAATGCAGTGTTCAAGCCGTCGGGCAGTGCCATGAGGGTGTCGTAAATTTGTGCTATTCGTAATGCCCATTCCAAGTCTTCTTGGCTGATAGCGCGTCCAAGCAAGATATTATCACGCACAGTACCAGTAAAAATTTCTATGTTGCCGCCAATCACGTTCACGTTTGAGCGTAGGCTTTCTAATCGCATATGGCGGATATACTGTTCGCCGAGCAAAATTTTGCCCTTGGTTGGCTCATACAGACGCACAAGCAGATTTGCTAAGGTGGTTTTGCCAGAGCCTATCACGCCCACAATGCTCACGCGACTGCCAGCCCCGACGCGAAAATTCAAGCCGTGCAAGACCTCGCTGCCGTTCGGGTAGCGAAAATGCAGATTGTCCACTGTCAGGGAAACACCACCCTTCAGATGGTGTGTGAGTAATTCTTCTTGACCGCTTTGGTGCTCAAGCGGCTTGTCAGTGATGTGCGCCATTTTGTCAATTGCCGTAAGCAGGTCGTAGAACTCGTCGAACTGGTCAATGAGTTTTTCTAATGAAGACAGCAGCGAAATAATCACAATCTCTGCCGCCACGAGTTGTCCAACGCTCAAATCCTGCTGAATGACCAAAAAACCGCCAAGCCCCAAAATTCCTACGGTGGCAAAGGCACGAAATATCGTTGAACCAATCAGCTGCCGTGCCAGCACGCGAAAATGCTTCTTGCGGGCAAGGATGTACTCCGTCGTAATGCTGTCCACACGGTCAAGCACGTATCCATCACGCCCGTAGAGCTTAAAACTGACATGACAGCGAGCAACGTCTTCAAGCCACTGCACAAGGGCATACTTTTTTTTGGATTCTTTTATGCTCGACTCCAAACCGCCTTTGGAGAGCAGAAACACAACAATCGAAGCAAACAAGACCAGAAGAATGTCGAACAACAAAAAAATGGGATGATAAATCGCCAAAAGCAGCAAGCCTGTCATTAGCACGAGCATAGCATTAGTGCCGTCAAGCAACAATTTACTCAAGGTTTTCTGGATGATAATCACATCAAAAAAGCGGTTGACCATTTCGGGTGGATATTCGCCGAACAACCCTTCAGCACTCATCTTAGGAAGCCGCGAAGCCACTTCAAATGCCGCACGAGCAAACAACCGCCGTTGTAAGATGTCAATGATGTAGGATTCCAACACTGTGAACAAGCCCAAAGCAGTCATACCAAAAGCCACAACCACACACAAAACAACCAACTGTGCCGTAACCACGCCAAGTTGGACTGCATTTACGATGGCTTCTGATGAAAGTGGAATGATGAGCGACAGCAAACTGGAGATGACGGCATAGATGATAATCGTCCACACGTCTTGCTTTTCCTGAGCAATAAGTTTCCAGAGTTTTTGTTGCAACGATTCGTTAGAGTGTTGATGTCCGCCGTGAGAGTCAGCCATGTGAACGCCCATATTTTCTGTAAAAAATTCTTCGGTGAACAAAATACCGCAAACACGTCGCAAGCGTCTGCCGTACAACAACTTATGTATGTGTTTTATGATGCTTTCACGTGCAGACCGTTGCAGATGTAGCTAACGACACCGCTTACGTAAATTACCGCAGATACTGACGTGCAAAGCCTTTGTTTCGTGCGAAAACTGCGAAAAAACGCAGCATTGGTTTTTGCAAGACCACCTCAGACCGCCGCCCATTCACCATAGCTCAGACGACGAACGCGCTGTATAGTGGTACGCACACGCTTCTCGATTTCAACGAGTGCAGCACGGGAAAACGTTACAGAGCGCGTCCAATCTTGCTCGCGGGCAATTGCCGCAGCACGGCGCGTAAACAACAGCCGTGCGGTAAATTTGTGCTGCTCAGGCACGCTCCGCGAGAGCATGAGTGCGTACAACTCCAACTGCAAGCGGTACTCCTCCAACAACGTTGTCATATCATCGCTGGAAGACACACGATTGGTTTTCCAGTCCCAAATTTCGTATTCTCCGTGTTCGTTGAGCACAAGTGCATCTATTGTTCCCATCACAATATCGTTGCCAAGCGGCATAAACACTGCATACTCACGCTGCCACTGGGCAAGAGCGTGTGGTGCACGCTCTGCCAAACGCCGCACAAGTGGCGTGAGTGCAACGGCTCGACTTTCCGACAACACGCGGTCGCGCAGGGGTTTTGGTAATGCCTTGCTGCCCACAGGGGCAACCCGCAACAACGTACCCTCTAAACGCTCTGCATCGACCAAGCCGCGTTCGTCCATCCACTCGGTGATATGCTCCAATACCGCATGAATCAATGTTCCGGGCAGTGTGCCCATCATCATCTGCTTGTCGTCCTCCAGTGCAGCGTTGATGCCCTCGCGTGCGTGGTCATCATCCTCGTCGTCCGACGGCGGCAATCCCAAACGATACACCCGTTCGTATTCGTCAGGGTCGCGTTCAAAGAGCCGCAACTGCGAGGCAGAATACGTATCGCTCACAACCTCGACAGCAAGAGGCTTTAACAGCAGTGGCGGTAGCGATGCTGCGGGTGCGCTCGCACTCTGCTGCTCAGGAGAAAACTCGTGTGCCTCGGCAAGCGAGGATGCGCTCTGCTGAACAGACTGTTGAACAAGTTGCTCAACACTATGCAGTACCGAAACCGTGTAGGAAATCTGACGTGTGCTGCGTGTGCCGTTCTGCAGGACGTTCAATTCGTCGCTAAAGGGCATATCTACCGACACCAGCATATTGAGTTCTTCGGCATCCATGCCCTGCAAGAGCATCTGGAGAAATCCCTTGACTGCACCCATGCCTTCTTTGGTTTCGCTCAAACTGCCTGAAAGAACAAGGTGGTCTTTGGCGCGGGTCAGCGCAACGTAGAGCAGGCGTTTCATCTCGGCGCGTTCGGCTGCGCTGTGCTGCCGTGCGGCAAGAGCGCAAAGCGGCGTGGTTACGCGCTCTACGGTAAGCTCGTTATCGTCTGTGCGTGTGCGCTCAAACGGAAACGATAAACCGAATTGCGTATCGGCGTACAGTTCAAGGCTGCGGTCGTTGGCGGAATTGGTGTTGTACAGCACAACAATTGGTGCTTCCAAGCCTTTGGAAGCGTGAATAGTCATCATGGTTACGGCGTGAGAGCCAAGCGTAACGTCTGCTTCGCCTTCGCTACGGCTGTGAGTGGCAAGAATACGAAGTTCTTCGGCAAAATCATACAAATTCCGAAATCCTCGATGCTCAAATGCGCGGGCTTGTTCCAACAGTTTTTCGATGTTTGCTTCAATTTGCTCGAAGCGTTCATCGGCAGCAATAACGCCGCGCCATCCTGTTTGTTCAATAATTGTGCGAAGCAATGTGGGAATGGTCAGCCGCGAAGCAAGCGGAAGCAATGCTGTGATAATCCCGTGCGCCCGCCGAAATTCAGCCGAACAGCGTGGCTGACCGTTGCCATCACTCGGTTTGCCGTGCTGTTCATAATAGCTGCACGCTCGCTCCCAAAAACTGTTGCCCGCCGAACGCGCTATGGCATACAATTCCGCATCCGAAACAGTAAACAGTGGCGAACGCAGCACTGCCGCACACGCAACGTCGTCGCCCGTATTATGCAAAAACAGCAAGAACGAACGCATATCCAGCAGTTCTTGCTTTTCGTAAAACCCTCGCCCGCCACTGACAAAAAATGGTATTCCTGCCCGACGAAATGCCGACGCAAGCGCATCAAACCCTGAACGGCTGCGAGAGAGCACAAACACGTCCTCATAGCGTGCGGCACGGGTTGAGCCGTCGCGTTCACGCACCTGCACGGGGCGTTCGACAATGATATGGCGAATGTATTGGGCAAGCAATTCGGCTTCGCTGGCGTTTTCTAAGGCTTCTTCCAGCATGGTATCGAATTCCGTGGGGTGTTCTGCGCCTTCTGGGCTTGTCCTGTGTGGAGCTTGTGGCAGGTCATTTTTGGTCTTGCGGGCAAGCAGCATCGTTACGCTGCCCTGCTCGGCAGAAGGTTTGGCAATACCACAAACAATGTCTTCGTACTCTACATCAAATTCGCTACTGCGTTCGCGCATATGTTTGCCACACACACGATTAACAAACGCCGCCACTACGGGCGCGAGCCGAAAGGTTGCTGAAAGACTAATGCCACCAAGCGTCTGACGCTCGTTGTCGGCACGTTCTTTGCCGTTGGGTGTGTCGAACACCTCAGACAGCACCTGCGCTTCCAAGCGAGTGCGGTTGATGGCGTATATGTCCTGTTGGGCTTTGGCGAACACGCGCACATCCGCCCCACGAAAACGATAAATACTTTGTTTGGGGTCGCCCACGATAAACAGATTGGTGCTGTGGCGTTGGGTTGTGTACTCGCGCTGTGTGCGCTCGTTTGCCTCATGCGGTGGTAGTTGTTGGTACGCTGTCGGGATTGCCATACGAGAAAGAACGCTGGAAGCATCGGTGGAGGTAGCGTTGGAAGTAGTGCCAGAAGTATGGTTGGAAGAAGAGGAATTGCCTGCGGGCAAGAGTTCCACAGACTGCCCCAGAATCTTGGTGGCAATGCGGTATTGGAGTTCATTGGTGTCTTGAAATTCATCTATCATCAAAAACCGCACCGAACGGCGTACTTTCTCTTGCACCTCGCTGTTGGAAAGCAGCCTGTCGGCTTTCATCTGTAAATCGTCAAAATCCAAAGCTCCCAACCGCTCTTTTTCAGCGTTCATGGAGTCGTAGGCTTCTCGGGCAATATCCATGAGAATTCGTGCTATCTCCAGCATTTCCTTGTCGCGTTCTCGGTGCCGCGTAACTGCCAACATTCCTTTGATGGCATTGTACAACGTGGGCAAACTGTTGTTGATGCGCCAAAATTCGGCAGCGTTGATAAGCACATCGTCTTTCAAGCCCGTTTTTTTTATCTTGCCGTCGGCGTTGCACACGGCAGTTTTAATCGCTTCCAATTGACCAAGAAAAAACTCCGTTTCATGCCAGATGGTTTGCAATGACTGGCGAACGGTTTTTTCAGGCAGCGAGCCGTGCCGAAGGTTCTGAAGCAGACTGTGCATCTGCGCTTGCAGTGCGGTGCATTGGCGCACGACCACCGCCAACTTGCCAAACGCATCATGGAGTGCGTGTGTGGTTTTGTTTTTTGCCGACATTTGCACCATATCAACAAGTTCCAATGCCTGCTCCAACGCCTGAGCGTACCGTTGGACATCGGCAAGAATCGTGGGAAGCAGCATCGTGTCCCGCAGCGTGAGCAAATCCGCATCAGAGCGTGTGGCATAGAGCGTTTGCACTTCCTCGAAGCGTTCGGCATTGCTGAGAATCGCGGTCAAGACTTCTTGCAAACCTCGTTTGCCGAACACGTTCCACGCACGGCGAGCGCGGTGTTGGCGGCGGAGTTGTTCGGCGTTTTCTGCATCCACATCATCCTCAAGCCATGCTTCGAGCGTTGTCGTGATGGCTTCTTCACGTAGTTGCGCGGCACGATATTCTTCCAACTCCGTAAAATTGGGATTGACACCCGCTTCGATGGGAAAATCTCTCAACAGCCGCGCACAAAAACTGTGAATGGTCGAAATATTCGCACTGTTAAGGCGCTCACGAATCCGCTTGATGTATTCCCAACGCGGCTTCAGCGATTCATCGGCAAGCATGGCTTCGACTGCTGCCGCCACACGGCTCATCATCTCGCTTGCAGCCTTGCGAGTGAAGGTAATAGCGGTAATGTCGCGCACGTCCACCCGTTTGTTCATTAGCAAGTGCAAAAACCGCTCCACCAGTACGGTGGTTTTTCCTGCGCCCGCACCCGCAGTAACCGCAAGATGGCGGTCGGCACTTTGAGCAAGGAGTTGTTCTCGTGTTGCGTTCATAGTGGAAACATAAGCAATGGTAAAACCAAGAGTAATCGCAGAAGGCAGAACATTAGTGCAGCAACGCGCTCACGCTGTGCAATCCAAGAGGTTCGACGGATTGAAAGGCTTCGGCAAATTCCACGCCGATAAGTGCGCCAAAGTACCGCGCACGGGATTCTATCAAGCCCATAAACGCAGGGCTTGAAATAAAGGTTTGCGGCTCGTCGGGCTTTGGTGTGCGCCCGGAAACGTGTACCTGCGAGGCGTGGGCAGTGATAGACTGCATTTTGGTTGCGAAATGTGCCGACACGTCAATAAACACATCGGGCTCAAAGTGGTACGTCTGCATATAGCACAGCAAGCGTTTAGGACGGTAGGGCGTTTGTCGTACACCAAACACCGACGTAACGACTTTCGTCATACCGCTTTGAAATACAGCACGGCGCACGAGATTGTAAGCGTCTTCGTGGTCAAGATGGCGGTCAAATCCTGCGGGAAACAACAGCAGCGAAGGCTGAAAATAGCGAATAGCAGCCACCACCCGCGCCACGTGGTCAGGCGTGGAACTTACGCCGCCATCGGGAATACCCAAATTCCACCGTTCGGTTAAACCCAATATTTTCGCGGCTTCTATGGCTTCTGCGTGGCGAATTTCAGGCGTTCCGCGCGAACTCATTTCGCCGCGTGTACATTCCACCACTGCTACACGTTTGCCTTCGCTGCTTGCCGCCGCCAGCACTCCGCCGCAGGCAAGTTCTACGTCGTCGGGGTGGACAGCAATAGCCACAATATCCGCGCTCGGTGCATCAGAAGGTGCTTCAGTGCTTCTGTACACAATATCGGGAGTGATAACGATTGGAGTGTTCATGCACTGATTTCCAACTCAACGTGAAACAATTTCGTCGTTAGCTCTGAGATTCCGAAGTTCATACCATACCACACGATAAACCTCTACACAGTTGCAAGCCACAAAACTACAACAAGCCGCAGGAAGAATGAAGGTCTTTTACGCTGATATTTACGTTTTGCCATTGCCGCCCGGACACCGTTTTCCGATTCAAAAATACCGCATGGTGCGCGAAGCCTTGCTTTCGGAGGGTGTGTTGCGCTCCGATGAACTGATAATTCCTCAGGCAGCTACGTCGGACATTATCAAACTGGCACACACGGCAGAGTATGTGGATGCTATCTACGACGGCACGGTTGACCGTCTGATAATGCGAAGGATTGGTTTTCCTTGGTCATCGGAATTGGTTATTCGTGCATTTACCATCGTGGGCGGTGCGCTGGCATCGGCTCAGGAGGCACTACGAGCGGGCATCGCAGGCAATCTTGCGGGCGGCACACACCACGCGCTGCCGAATGCAGGCGAAGGATTCTGCGTGTTCAACGACCTTGCCGTCGTCGCGCTGTATCTGCTCAAGCAGGGTCTGGTGCGTCGTGTGGCGATTGTGGATTTAGATGTTCATCAGGGCAATGGCAATGCGGCAATTCTGGGCGGGCGCGACGACGTGTATATTCTCAGTATGCACGGTGCGAAAAATTATCCCTTTCGCAAAGTTCCTTCCACCGAAGACATAGATTTACCCGACAACACAGAAGACGAAGAATATCTGCGGCTTTTGAAACCAGCATTAGAGCGCGTTGTGGCATGGAAACCTGATATAGTGCTGTATCAAGCAGGTGTCGACCCGCTCAAAGAAGACACGCTTGGCAGACTTTCGCTTTCGATGAACGGGTTAGCTCGGCGTGACCAACTCGTTTTTGAAGCCTGCCAAACGCACGGCATACCACTGTCGTTGGCAATGGGCGGCGGCTATGCCCAACCAATAGACCAAACGGTTCAAGCACATGTACAAACCTACAGACTGCTTAAACACGTGTACGGCGTGTGAACCACCGACCATGACGAAGCCTTCTCAATGCCGCTTAGGCAGAATTTCCGCGTCGTTATTGTGGATTTTCACAGGGGATTTCGCTATATTACCAAGTTGTAATATGAAGTTGTCTAAAGTTTTAAGCGCAGAGAACGCCGAGGGCGCAGAGAAGCAGGGCAATATCTTGTTCTCCACTCGTCGAACATACTTTTCTCTGCTCATAATTTCTCTGCGTTCTCCGCGCTCTCTGCGCTCGTTGTTAAAATGTTAGACAACTCCTATGTGTACTATGTTCGTTGTTCTTGGAGGGGTTAGTACTGCTGTTGAATATTTTAACTCTCAACAATTATGGATGCCAAGAATTTGCCGCCAACACCGCCAATATCACGCCCTGTTCTAAAGCAAGTGCTACATGGTGTAGTATTACGACGACCCACTTGCGTCTTCATCTGCTTGGTTGCGTTGCTGTTTTGTGTGAACCAGCAAACACCCCTTCATGCTCAAGCTGTAAGCAAAGGCTTAGACCCAACTAAGCGTCTGACACAGTACATTTTGGATATTTGGCGGGAAGACGAAGGCTTGCCGCAAAACGGCGTGCAAGCCCTGTTACAAACCCGTGATGGCTATTTGTGGTTCGGCACGCAAGAAGGTCTGGTGCGCTTTGACGGCGTGAAATTTACCATTTTTGACAAACGCAACACACCGGCACTTCTGCGCCACAACATTTTTGCGCTCACGGAGGATAAACGCCAACGTCTTTGGATTGGCACTCAAAGCGGTGGTGTAACCGTGAGGCTTAAAACTGGCGAGTGGCGAAATTACAGCACAGACAAAGGTCCTACGGGAGATTTTTCGCAGCATGACGAAATTTTTGAAGACCATACTGGGAAAATTTGGGTGGGTACATCGGCTGGGTTGTTTACGTTTAATGAGAACGCCGACCGCTTCGAGCGCGTAACCACAGGCGGCGCACCGCAAAACGACGTAACGGCTATCAACGAAACACCGGATTTGGGATTGCTTGTTGGCACGCTGAACGGCTTGTACCAAATGCGTAATGGTACATTTCGGCTCTTTACTACTGCCGATGGTTTGCCTGTAAACCGCATTAACACTATCTATCGTGGCAAAGACAACACGGTGTGGATTGGCACCGACGAAGGATTGTGCAAATGGCAAGGCAGTAGCTTTATCGTGTATAATCAAGCCAACACGGGGCTCACGGGGAACGTTGTCTCGTGCGTGCTGGAAGACACTAACGGCAATTTTTTTATTGGCATTAACGGCGGCGGCGTGAATCGTTTGAAAAACGGTCAAATTGAAGCTTTAACAGTGGCAAATGGATTATCGGGCAACGACGTACTATCCATTGTCGAAGACCGCGAGGGCAGCGTGTGGATTGGCTCGACGGGCGGTGGTCTGATGCGCCTGAAAAATGGCAAGTTTACGCCTTTTGGTCAGCCTGAAGGATTTTCGATGGGAATTTTGTGGGCTATCCGCGAAGACAGTAAAGGCAACATTTGGTGTACTACCAACGGTGGTGGCATTATCCAACTGAACAATGGCAAAGTAGTCAATATACTCCGCGCCAAAAGTAAAGACACACCGAATGGCGTGCTGCCCACAGATATAACGTGGGGCATAGGCGAAGACCGTGCAGGAACAATGTGGTTTGGCACTCGTGAAGGTGGTGTGGTGAAATACGGCAACGGTGCTATTACCACGCTCACGAAAGAAAACGGTCTGGCGGGCAATAGCTCGCGGGCTATCTATGAAGACCAAAAAGGGCGTATATGGATTGACTGCGGGCGTGATGGTTTAACGATGATACAAAACGGTCAGTACACCGTCTTTAATGCTGCTAACGGCTGGACAGCCGCCACGACGTTTTGCATTATGGAAGACCGCAAAGGCAACTTGTGGTTTGCTACGCGCAATGGGTTGGTGCGTTACAATAATGGAACATTCGAGACGCTCACCAAAGCGCAAGGGCTTTCAACGGATTACTTAATGACGTTGTACGAAGATGCTGAAGGAGTGTTATGGATAGGTTCAAACGGAGGCGGTGTCAATCGCTTCAAAGACGGGAAATTTACGGCGGCTATGGTCAAGGATGGCTTGCCCGATGATAACGTGTACTCGATTCTTGAAGACAACAAAAACAACCTGTGGTTTACCAGCAACAAAGGCATCTGCCGTGTTTCCAAGCAGGAACTCCATAAGTTTTTGGATGGTGCACTTCCCAAACTGCAGCCCACAGTTTTTGGCAAAGCCGACGGCATGAGAAGCGGCGAGTGCGACGGCGGCAGACAGCCTTCAGCATGGAAAACCCGTGATGGGAAATTCTGGTTTCCTACTATTGCTGGCGCAGCAGTCGTTGACCCTGACAACATTCCCTTCAACAGTTACGTGCCGCCTGTGGTGGTCGAAGAGTTTTACGCCGACCAAAAGCCCATTGCTGTCACCGATGAAATCACAATTCCTGCGGGAACAACAGCCTTCGAGATTCACTACACCGCGCTCAGTTTGCTGTTTCCCGCACAGGTGAAATTTAAGTACAAACTCGAAGGCTTCGACAAAGACTGGGTTGAAGCGGGTTCGCGGCGGTTGGCATACTACACGAATATTTCTCCGGGCAAATACACCTTCCGCGTGATTGCTTGCAACAACGACGGCGTATGGAATGAAACGGGTGCGTCGGTAGAATTTTACTTCCGCCCGTATTTTTGGCAAACGTGGTGGTTTCGCGGGCTGTTGTTGTGTGCGGTGGCAGGAGGAATTTTTTATGGATTCCGTCTTCGCATCAAACGCGCTGAACAGCGTGAATTTGAGCTCAACCAGCGCATTGAAGAAATGATGGTGGACTTGCGTGTGGCGCACCAGGACACGCTCAAAGAAAAAGCCAGTGTGGAGCAAAAGGTGGAGCTTGCCGTGCGAGAATCGGAAGAAGCACGGGATTATCTGGCAGACAGCGTGGAAGCAATGCTGAACGAGATGACGCGCTTTGCCAGTGGAAATTTGACCGTCAAACTTACGCCCAAAAAGAACGATGACGATATTGGGCGGCTGTTTGTGGGCTTTAATCAAGCTGTGGAAAACATCCGCAAAATGCTGCGCGAAGTCAATGAAGCCGTGAATACCACTGCCCGCGAAGGGCGCGAGATTTCGGAAAGTGCTGATGTGATGGCAAAGAATGCCCAAAAACAGGCCGCTCAGGTGCGCGAAGTGCAAGAGGCTATTTCGGAGATGACCGAAAAGATTTTGGACAGCGCACGCGGCATTGGTATCGTAGCAAACGTTGCCACGCAAGCGGGCGAAAGCGCGAAAGAAGGCGGAAAGATTGTCAGCGACACGATTGCGGGCATTAACAACATCAACGAAGTGGTGCAATCGCTTGCACAAGTAGTGCAACGGCTGGGACAAAGCAGTATGCAAATCGGCGAAATTATGGAGGTGATTAATTCGATTGCCAACCAAACAAATCTGCTTGCGCTTAATGCCAGCATCGAAGCCGCTCGTGCTGGTGAGCAGGGCAAAGGATTTGCTGTGGTTGCCGATGAAATCCGCAAACTTGCCGAAAGCACAACCGGTGCGACCAAGCAGATTTCCGAGATGGTTGAGCAGATTCAAGAAGATATTTCCGTCACGGTGAAGTCCATGCGCCAAGGCACAAAAGAAACCCAACGCGGCAAAGAACTTGCCGAAAAAGCGGGATTGGCACTCAAAGACATTATCGTCCAAACACACAAAGTTTCGACCGTGACTTCGCAGATTGCCAAAGCAAGCCAAGAACAAACTCAAGCCGGCGAACAGATTCGCCGCCGCGCGGGGGAAATGACCAGTGTGGTCGAACAGTTATTGGCAGAAATTGGCGAAATCGCTGGGGGGGCTGATGCACTCAACAAATTGGCAACCAATCTGCAAACTCTCATACGCCAGTTCAGAATAGACGAGGTAGAAACTACCCGCGCCCGCAGCAAAGAGGTTTCTCAAATCTTGCAAGAACTCAACAATGGTCAGCTCATCGGCGAGGGTACTCAGGCTTATGGCAAACTTCATACATGACCAGCACTGGCAGCCTATTCATGCGTTATGAAATACCAACACTTTATCGTCTTTGACATCGAGACGGTTGCCGAAGCGTGGGACAGTTTTGATGAATTCCAACAGGAATATCTGTTACGCGGCGCACAAACTGATGAAGACCGCGACAAAAAACGCCGTGAACTCGCACTTTCGCCCATGACTTCTCGCGTGGTCTGCATTGGCATTGCGGTTATGCAGTGGAGCGGTGCGGACAACGACACCGCAGAAACACTCAAAGAAGGCGTGCTCATCCTCGACCCTACACTACGCGGCACGGCAAAACGCCGCCAGACGCTTTCCACAGGCGTTTCGGCCGTGTTCTCGGACGAAGCACAGGTGCTTGGGGGGTTTTGGAATATCATGAAAACCTACCACGATACCGCTCACATCGTTACGTTTAACGGTATAGAGTTCGACGCACCATTTTTAATGCTGCGTTCGGCGGTCTGCGGTGTGCGCCCCTCGCGGAATCTGACGGGTGGCAAGCCGTGGGAACTGAAAGAACGCCACATTGATTTACAAAAAGAACTCACGCTGCACGCTTTTGGCAGCGGCAATAGCGGAGCAACGCGCAAGTACAATTTCGATTTTTATGCGCGGGTCTTTGGCATTGAAAGCCCCAAGTCGCAAGGTGTTCACGGCGGTAATGTGGCGGAACTGTTTGCCGAAGGTCGGCTTATCGAAATTGCCGAGTACTGTATGCGCGACGTTACGGCAACATGGCAGCTGTTTCGCTCATGGCACAAATACTTACATTTCGGCGAGTGAGCCCAATGAGCATTTTTTGTGCGTATCTTGTTCACCGAAACCCAACAAAGCCGTATATTTGACGCTTCAGTGGAACGCACTTCACGTGCAAGCGTGAATCCAAAGGCAGACTCACTCAATTTTTCCTCACTTTTATCGGTATTCCAATGGCACAACATCAAGCTGACGTAGTAGTTATCGGCGCAGGTCCTGGTGGATATGTCGCGGCAATTCGTGCTTCACAGCTGGGCTTGAAAGCAATCTGCGTCGAAGCAGAGCATCTGGGTGGCATTTGCTTGAACTGGGGATGTATCCCAACAAAAGCCCTGCTTAAAAACGCAGAATACATGAACTTTTTGCATCATGCCACAGATTTTGGATTTGGCATCAAAGGTGTCGATGTGGATTTTACCAAAGTTGTGTCCCGTTCGCGTGGTGTGGCTGACCAAATGTCCAAAGGCATTGGGTTTTTGTTCAAAAAATACAAAGTGCAGCACGTAACGGGCTTTGGCGTGATTAAAAATCCGGGTACGGTGGAGGTAAAGGATAAATCTGGCGCGGTGACCGATACCATTAGCACCAAACATATCATCGTTGCCACCGGAGCTCGTCCGAGAATGTTTCCGGGCATTGAGGTTGACCGCAAGTACGTCATCACTAGCCACGAAGCAATGGTTCAACAAGAAATCCCGAAATCCTTGATTGTCATGGGCGCAGGAGCTATCGGCGTGGAGTTTTCCTATTTTTACAATGCTTTTGGCACCAAGGTAACGATTATTGAAATGCAGAAAACCATCTTGCCTGTGGAAGACGAAGAGGTTTCCAAAGAACTCGAACGGCACTTCCGCAAATCAGGCATTGAACTGCTGACTGAAACGCGCGTGCTGTCGGCAAAAACTGTTGGCAAGGGCGTGGAAGTGGCTGTGCAGAAAAAAGACGGCTCGCAGGAGACACTCAAGGCTGACCTTGCACTCAATGCCATTGGCATTCAGGGCAATATTGAAAATATTGGTTTAGAGCAAAACGGCGTACAGATTGAGCGCGGGTTCGTCAAAATTGACAAATTTTGCCGCACCAACGTACCGGGCATCTATGCCATTGGCGACATTGCAGGCGCGCCATGGCTTGCACACAAGGCTTCTGCTGAGGGCATTGCATGTGCTGAGTTTATTGCTGGGCACCACACCGACGGCGTGGACTACAACAACATTCCAGGCTGTACGTACTGCCAACCACAAGTGGCTTCCATTGGGCTGACCGAAGCAAAAGCAAGAGCTGCTGGACACGACATCAAAGTTGGCAAATTCCCTTTCACAGCCGCAGGCAAAGCACACGCTATTGGTGAGGCGAAAGGCTTTGTCAAGCTCATTTTTGACGCAAAATATGGCGAACTGCTCGGCGCACATATGATTGGACCAGACGTAACGGAAATGATTGCCGAAATGGGTTTAGCGCGGTCGCTTGAAGCCACTGGACCAACTATCTTCAAAACAATGCACGCCCATCCAACACTAAGCGAAGCGATTATGGAAGCCGCCGCCACAGCATATGGCGAAGCAGTGAACTTCTAAGCGACTGTTGCCTCATGGCAATTTGCTCATAGCCTGTTCATAGCAATTTGCCCGATAGCAATATTCCAGCGGTAGCATGGCATCAAGGTCGTGCTGCCGCTTGCTTTTATGTATCGTATTTGTCGCTGAAACGTCGTTAGTACCGTCCATGAGAGATAGGTTTGCAAAGAAAATCTGAAAAAAGTCAGGAAAACGGCATAGATTTGTGATTTGCTTCTTTGTTCACTTTTTGATGGAATTACGCTTGTGAAATCTGCTTCGCCCACATCAAAGACCTCGACACAACACTCTGCCACATCTGCCACCCCAGAAAACACTGCACCACCACGCACCAGTGCAGAAACTGGCAGACGACCATCTGCTGCGAAAGCACCAAAAAAAGCCTCAAAAAAAGCCTCGAACATATCGTCGAAAGCCACCGTTGCGCCCGACGCGCAGCCCACAGCAGACGCACCGGGAGAAGCACCTGAGCAGCAGGCTGCAACGCCGTTTCATGACCGTGCAGTCCAAAGTGGACAACAGCCTGTTCAGGCTGACCAACCCGCCCAGCCCATTCAGCGCGTTCAACGCCTTGAGCCAGCCAAGCACACACGCCCTTTGGTGGCACGTGTACTGACGGTGCGCGGCGCACGCGAACACAACCTCAAAAACGTTTCGCTGGATTTGCCGCGCAATCGGCTGATTGTGATAACGGGCGTGAGTGGTTCGGGAAAATCCTCACTGGCGTTCGACACTATCTACGCCGAAGGGCAACGCCGCTTCGTCGAATCGCTCTCTGCATATGCTCGGCAGTTTTTGGAGCGCATGAATAAGCCCGATGTGGACGTTATTGCGGGCATTCCGCCAGCAATTGCCATCCAGCAAAAAACGATTTCGCGCAACCCCCGTTCCACCGTTGGCACTACAACGGAAGTCTATGATTATCTGCGCTTGCTCTATGGGCGAATTGGACAAACCTACTGCCGTGAGCGCGGAGAACTCGTTCGCAAGGACACAGCCCAATCGGCGTTGGAAGACCTTCGTGCGGTCGTACAGCCCGATGAGCGTCTCTACATCCTTTTTCCATTGCCCGAACGCGGATATTACACGCTTCACGAAGAATTGGACGAGATAAGCAAAAAAGGCTATTTCCGCATAACGCTTGCCTCTGAACCGCATACGCTCATTGACCTTAATGAAACGACGCTTCCCGCCAGTACACCAAAAAGTGCGGTGCTTGTGCTGGTTGACCGTGCGGTGTATCGTGATGAGCGCGAAACGCTCTCGCGGCTTGCGGATTCGCTGGAGTTAGCGTTCAAGGAAGGGCAGGGTTCATGCGTGGTTCGCAGCATCAGCACGGGTAAAGAACTGAGATTTAATGCCGAATTTACGTGCAATTCGTGTTCGTGCAACGACGTGTACGACGAGCCTGAACCGCGCTTGTTTTCGTTTAACAATCCGTTCGGCGCGTGTCCTACGTGTCAAGGATTTGGGCGCAGCATGGGGATTGATGAGAATTTGGTCATTCCCGACAAGCGCAAGTCCCTCGCTGCTGGCGCAGTGCAGCCATTTCAAACGCCCGCGCAGGTGGAATACCAAGACGATTTGATGGCTGCCGCAAAAAAGCATGGCATACGCACGAACGTTCCCGTAGAGCAACTGAACGCCGATGAGCTGCGCTTTCTGTGGAAAGGCAACAAAGACTTTGCGGGCATAGAGGGCTTTTTTGCGATGGTGGAAAAAAAAGGCGAATACAAAATGCACTATCGCGTGCTGGCAAGCCGCTATCGTGGCTATACGCGCTGCGCGGACTGTGGCGGTTCGCGCTTAAAACTTTCAGCACGACAAGTCTATGTGGGCGGCAAAACGCTTCCCGAACTTGTGGCACTTACGCTGGACGAGGCGTTGGCGTTTGTTGAGGGTCTGGAGCTCACAGCATACCAAGCTACTATCGCCGAACGGATTTTGAAAGAAATCACGACGCGCTTGCGCCTGCTGTGCGATATTGGCTTGGGCTATTTGACGCTTGACCGATTGGCGCACACGCTTTCGGGTGGCGAAACGCAGCGCATCAATCTTGGCACCTCGATTGGCTCGTCGCTGGTGGGAGCGTTGTATGTGCTGGATGAACCCAGTATTGGTCTGCATCCGCGCGACACCCACCGCATGATACGTATTATTCAAAAACTTCGCAATTTGGGCAATACGGTCATCGTGGTTGAACATGATGCGGATATTATGCGCTGTGCGGATGTGATTGTGGATATGGGACCGCGTGCGGGCGAGCACGGCGGGATGATTGTTGCACAAGGCACACCGCAAGAGGTCTTGCAGAACGAAAACTCACTGACGGCAAAGTATTTATCGGGCAGAGCGGCAATTCCCGTGCCTCAGCAACGCTCCAAAGGCAACGGAAAATATCTTGTTATCCGCGAGCCGCTTGAAAACAACCTCAAAGGCGAGACCATAACGATTCCACTTGGCATGATGGTTGTGCTAACAGGTGTGAGTGGTTCGGGAAAATCCACTCTTGTTCACGATGTGCTGTATGCAAATCTTCAGCGTTTGCGCGGCGAATCGGTCAGCAGTGTGGGCAAGTGCGCAGGAATTGATGGTGTGGAACACCTAAGCCACGTTGAAATGATAGACCAGTCGCCCATTGGCAAATCACCGCGTTCCACGCCTGCCACCTACACCAAAGCCTTTGATTACATCCGCGACCTCTTTGCCAGTACGCAAGCCGCACGGCAATTAGGCTGGAAGTCAGGGGCGTTCTCGTTTAACGTGCCGGGCGGACGCTGCGAGGTGTGCCAGGGCGACGGTATGGTCAAAATTGAAATGCAATTTTTGGCAGACCTTTACCTTGAATGTGAGGAATGTCGTGGCACACGCTACAAGAAAGAAGTTCAGGGCATTCTGCACAACGGTAAGTCTATTGTGGATGTGCTGAATATGACGGTGGACGAAAGCGTGGCGTTTTTCAAAGCAGACATCGCTATTGCCTCGCGCTTGAAAGTGTTGCAGGACGTAGGGCTTGGATATATGCGGCTTGGACAGCCGGGAACAACACTTTCGGGCGGCGAAGCGCAGCGCATTAAACTGGCGGCGCATTTGCACGAAAAAACCTCCGAGCCGACGTTGTTTATCTTCGACGAACCCACAACGGGTTTGCATTTTGACGACATTGCCAAACTGATTGCGTGTTTTCGTCGGCTTGTTGAACGTGGTCATTCGCTGCTGATTGTCGAGCATAATACCGATGTGATGAAATGTGCCGATTGGATTATCGATTTAGGACCCGAAGCTGGCGCAAAAGGCGGGCATCTGGTGGCATCGGGAACACCTGAGCAGGTGGCAGAGGTGGCTGCATCGCACACAGGACAGTTTTTGCGAGAAATTCTCGCAGCGTAACTGCAAGCCACTATTCGTAAACGTAGCTACACATAACGTAGTTGATTTTGTCTTTTTTGTCCATCTGAAATTTTCTCGTCAAAATGACCGTAGAACAAAAATACCAAACAGTATTAGACAAGAATAGACAAGAATACATTCTACTTCTACAACCAAGATTTTCAGGAAAACTCAAGCATTATTGAAAAATTTGGACATAAATTTTGAGAAAGGGGATTTGGAAGAATTCTTTAGCAGTCAATCTGTAGAAAAGCGAACAATGGATTTTATCATACCTAACAAAAAGAACCCCCAAATTATCATAGAAAGCTCATTTTTAGCAACAACTTCATCAGGACAAGGCGATAAAGCTAAGACCGAGAGCAATATCAGCAAACTCATCAAACAGTATTACCCACAAGCAAAATTTATAGGTTTTATAGACGGCATAGGTTGGTATGTACGACAAAGCGACCTAAAACGTATGGTGTCAGCATTTGACGAGGTATTTACATTTCATAGGAATGAATTGACAAGATTTACAATTTTTTTACAGCAACACCTACAATGATAGAGCCATTTTTGAACAGAATACATCAGGGCGACTGCTTGGAATTGCTCAAGCAAATACCCGACGAATCAGTAGATATGACCTTTGCAGACCCACCGTTCAACCTGAAAAAAGGATATAAATCATACAACGATAGCTTGGTTTTACAAGAATATTTAGCATGGTGTGAGCAATGGATATTGGAGATGGTAAGAATTACCAAACCCACAGGCTCTATCTATGTACATAATATTCCTAAATGGCTTACCTACTACGCAAATGTTCTGAACAATGTGGCAGACTTTAAACATTGGATTGCTTGGGATGCTCCCACTGCCCCAATGGGAAAGACGTTACAGCCTAACCATTACGGTATTCTCTTTTATGCTAAGAATGCCAAAAAGTTAAAGTTTTATGAAGTTCGTTACCCTCATAAAAGAGACAGAAAAAGCAATTACTTGTCAAAAGACTATGGCGGAAAAAAGGCAGGACTGCATCCTTTTGGCTCTTTAGTTTCGGATGTTTGGACAGATATTCATCGAATCAAACATCATAAATACCGCGATAAGCATCCTTGCCAGTTGCCAATCCATTTATTAGAGCGTTTAATTTTGATGAGTACAGACGAAAATGATGTCGTTCTTGACCCGTTCAATGGCACGGGAACAACAGCTATTGCGGCTAAACGTTTGGGAAGACAGTATGTTGGCTTTGAACTTGACAAAGAGTACGTAGAGATTACAAACACCAAATTGTGCCGCGAGCAACCTTGCTCTAAAGTAGGAAATTGTTGGGTTAGTTTTTATTTGGATAGGGTTATTACACTGAGAGATTGCGATTGGGAGCAATTGAAACCTTACTTTTGTCTGCCAAACAGACCTCAAGACATAGACCACACACCTGTTGTTCTTCATCAAAAAGCTATACTACCGCTACGAGTTGAGGATATTATTATTGACCATACATCATTTGAACTTTTTTCAAACGAGAATGTGCCAAGCAACAATGGGATAGCTTCATGAAAGATTTTGGCAACGAGCACTTGATGTGCCGGATTGATGTGTAGAATCCTAATCTAACAAATACCGTATCCAACAAGTATCCAACAATGCTCCTATGTTCGCAAAAATTCATAACGTTCATTTTGTCGGCATTGGCGGAATTGGCATGAGTGGCATCGCCGAAATTTTGCTCGACCAAGGCTTTACCGTCAGTGGCTCGGACATCCAACTTTCGGAAGTGACAAAACACCTGCAATCGCTTGGTGCAACGATTTACGAGGGTCATAGTGCCGACCACATCAACAACGCCGAAGTCGTGGTGTATTCCAGTGCCGTCAAACCACAGGAAAATCCCGAAACCCGCGAGGCATTGCGCCGCAAAATCCCCATTATCCGCCGCGCCGAAATGCTTGCCGAAGTTACACGGCTGAAATATTGCCTTGCTATTGCCGGCACGCACGGAAAAACCACCACAACGTCTATATGCAGTTTAGTACTGATGAACGGTGGGCTTGACCCGACGGTGATTGTGGGCGGCAAATTGAGTGGCTTGGGCGGCACAAATGCACGGCTTGGCAAGGGAGAGTGGACGGTAGTAGAGGCGGATGAGTATGACCGTTCGTTCTTGCAACTGCTGCCCACTATTGCGCTCATCACCAACATCGAAGCCGAACACTTAGACATTTACGCGGACATTGAAGACATCAAGCGCACGTTTGCTGAATTTGCCAACAAAACGCCATTTTACGGCGTGGTCGTGGTGTGTTTGGACAGTCCGGGAGTGATGGAAACGTTGCCAAACATTAACAAAAAAGTAACCACCTACGGGCTTTCGCCGCAGTGCGACGTGCGGGCAACGGAAATTACCCACACCGAACGTACTTCCACATTTACCGTGCTGCACCACAATGCCGTTTTGGGTCAAGCAACGGTCAGGGTTCCGGGTGTGCATAACGTCCGCAACGCGCTTGGGGCAATTGCCGTGGGCTTAGAACTGGGTATTAGCTTTGACCAGATTCGTCAGGGATTGGACGCTTTTACGGGCGTGTACAGACGGTTTGAAATCAAAGGTGAACGCGGTGGCGTAATGGTGATTGATGATTATGCTCATCATCCGTCGGAAGTGGCTGCCACACTGCAAGCTACACGGAGTGGATGGAGCAAACGCCGCGTTATTGCCGTGTTTCAACCGCACACCTACACGCGCACTCGTGATTTTTGCAGTGAATTCGGCAAGTCGTTCGTGGATGCCGATGTACTCCTTGTTACCGATGTGTATCCAGCGCGTGAGAAGCCTATCGAAGGCATCACGGGAGAATTGCTTGCCAATGCAGCGCAGCAGTTCGGACATCGCAACGTTCAATACGTGCCGAATAAAGCCGAAATTCCCGCCTTACTGCAAAAAATCACCCGCGAAGGTGATATTGTTATCACTCTTGGCGCGGGTGATATTTGGAAATATGGCATGGAGTTCTTGGAGCAACGAGGAGATTGACGGTATTCTTGCGAATATGAAGATAGTTCGTAAAAGCATAGACAAATAAGTCAAGCTGCTACTTTGTACGGTGTAAGGCGTACCGGGCGAACTACAACGCCCTGTATCCCATCGGCGAAAGCGTTTGGGAATACTTTTCGGAGAATATTTGCCGCTCCGTTAATGTCGGCATTGATTTGGCGACCATCCGAAGCCACGAACAAGCCCCGATGCTTGCGTTTGCCCATGTAGGTCTCGTGTTTGGTAATTGCCTCATTGTCTAAAAACGAGCATTTGGAGGTGTAGCTTTCTTCGGTTAAAACAACCGTAATGCCGACCAATGCTGCTTTGTAGCGCAGTTGGTCAATAAACCGCGCATGAGGAATGTTCACAAAGGCTTGATTGGTGCGTTTGCCAAGATTAACCTCTTGTT
>Ga0272446_1001983_pt1 | contig 28766 bp, 30 predicted proteins | sample YNPCB0061_FD_194587 | JGI IMG/M metagenome (GOLD analysis project Ga0272446, IMG submission 194587) | Hot spring microbial mat communities from Yellowstone National Park, WY, United States - YNP-CB-006-1 | ecosystem: Environmental > Aquatic > Thermal springs > Hot (42-90C) > Sediment | place...
TGGCGGCGTTCAAGAAGGTGACCGACCTCGACGCCAACGGCGTCGACGGCTGGATCAATCGATCGGTGGCCGAGCGGCGCTGCAAGGCGCTCGACGCCGCGCAGGCCTCGGCGAGCCAGGCGGTGAAGATCGCGCCGAAGTCGCCCGAGGCGCGGCTCAACCTGGGGCTCGTCTATTCGGACCTCGGCAAGTACGACGACGCGGCGGCGGCGCTGACGGTGGCGACGCAGCTCAAGCCCGAGTCGGCGACGGCGTGGTGGTCGCTCGGCCTCGCCGAGCAGAAGCGCAAGAAGGTCGACGCGGCGATCGCGGCGCTGTCGAAGGCGCGGGAGATCTCCCCGTCGCCGGCGCGGGTGAGCGACCTCGGGGTGGCCTACCGCGACAAGGGCGACCTCGCGAAGGCCGAGTCGCTGTTCCGCGAGGCGCTCGCCAAGGAGCCGCGCTACACGCCGGCGCGCTGGCACCTCGCCCAGACGCTGGCGGCGGCCCACCGCTGCGACGACGCCAAGCGCGAGGTGGGGCAGCTCCCCGCCGACGATCAGGCCTCCGAGCCCGCCAAGAAGCTGATCGCGAGCTGCACGAAGAAGAAGTAGGCGACGCGCGCGACGTTCCCGTCGACAATCTCCGATTGCGGACGGGGGGAGGGCCGACTAGGCTCGGTCCGTAACATGGCAGCGCGGCGCGATCTGGGGGCCCTGCTGGTCGATGAGAGCGTCATCGGCCGAGGGGACCTGGAGCGCGCCGAGCGCCAGCGTCGGGAGCGCGCGGTTCCGCTGTGGGCGACGCTGCTCGAGGCGCAGCTCACCAGCGAGGACGAGATCTACTTCGTCCTCGCCAAGCGCTACGGCAACGCCGTCGCCGACGAGGAGGCGCTGGTCGCGCTGACGCCCTTCTCCGACTCGCCCGAGGACGAGCGGCTGCGACGGGCGCTGCGCGCCGACGAGGCGCGGGCGGTGGGGATCGCGCCGCTCGAGCTGACCCCCGACGGGACGCGCGTCACCGTGGTGATGGTCGATCCCTCCGACGAGGAGTCGCTCGCCCGCTTCGTCGAGCGGGTGGGCGCGAGCGAGGGGCGGGCGCTGCTCGGGCGGCGCAGCGCCGTCGAGCGCGCCATCTCGCGGCTCTACGGGGCCGAGGCGAAGCCGGCGCGACCCCCGTCGCCGCCGCCCCCGCCGCAGCCGTCGCGCACGCCGCCGTCGCCGCCGTCGCCGCGCCCGATCGGGGAGCGCCGCCCGTCGCCGTCGCCGCCGCCGCCGTCGCTCGGCCCGCCCGAGCGCGGTGACCCGACGGAGCGGAGCGAGCGCCCGCCGCGCGAGCTGCCCTCGTCGCCGCCGCCGCCACCGCGCCCGCAGCGCCCGTCGCGACCGGCGATCGCCATTCCGCCCGACGCCACCGGGACGGTGAAGGTCGACCCGGGCCTCGCCGCCGAGGTCGAGCGCATCGGGGCGCACGTCGAGGTGCTGCCGGCGGCGACCCAGCCGCGGATTCGCCGCCCGACGCCGTCGCAGGCACCGCCCGAGCCGGCGCACACGCCGCCGCGCGCGCCGCGCGGGCGCGACGACGAGACGCTGCGCTTCGGCGAGCGGCACGCGCCGGCGACGGAGAGCGCCGCCGACGAGGCCACCACGCCGCGCCAGCCCATCGCCGGCGCAGCGACGGGCGCGCAGCCGACCGCGCCGCGCGCGCAGCCCGGCTCTCGTCGGGTGCGCGGCCCCGAGCAGCCCGCCCCGCCGGCGCCGGCGCCCGCGCCGCTTCGCGCGGAGGAGGAGCGGGGCGACTCCGACGAGGTTCGCCCCGCCGCCGAGGTCCACACCGGCGACGTGCTCCTCGACGACGAGCGGCTGCGCCGCGCGCTCCTCCAGACGATCGAGATCCTCTGCGCCAAGCTCGAGGAGCGCCTCCCGACGACGTCGTCCGAGGGCGACACCGATCGCCTGCAGCGCCCCGGTGTCGCCGCCGAGACCGCGCGCCTCAGCCGCCGCGTCGCCCGTCAGCTCTCGCTGCCGCGGCCGCTCGTCGACGAGATCGGCGTGGCGGCGCAGCTCTTCGTCCTCGATCGCGCGCTCAAGCAGCTCGAGGACGGCGGCGGCGCCGACGACGATCTCTTCGGCGAGCTCGGCTGGGCCTCGGCCCGCGAAGGGGCGCTCACCGGCGTCCTCAGGTCGATCACCGCCTCGTCGGCGGGTTTTGCGCGACCGGCGGGCGTCGGACCGACGTCACCCTCGCCCGTCGGGGCGGTGATCGTCGGCGTGGTCACCGAGTACCTCGAGCTCGGCGCCAACACCGCCGAGGCCGATCTCGACGCCATCTCGCAGCTCCTGCGCACCTCGTCGCGCGCGGGCACCGAGGGGCGCGGCCCCGTCGTCGACGCGCTCCTCCGCGTGCTCGAGAGCGAGCGCCTCCCGGCGGCGGCGCAGTCGCTGCTCGGCGACCCCCACCCCGACGATCTCGACGACGCGCGCGCCGCACGCCCGACCGACGGCAGCGACGGCGCCGCCGACGCCGAGTCGGCAGGGGAGGGCGGCGACGAGGCGGGCGACGCGCTCCCGGAGCGCCCCGACGAGGACAAGACCCAACGCAAGCTCGCGCCACGCGCGCGCAATCGACCAACGTGACCACGAGGACCCACACCGATGCTCCCTGAGACGCTCCGAGAGGCCCTGACGTTCGACGACGTGCTGCTCCTGCCCGCCGAGAGCGAGGTGCTGCCCCGCGAGTGCGACGTGCGGACGCGCCTCACCGAGAAGATCTCGCTGCAGATCCCGCTGCTCTCGTCGGCGATGGACACCGTCACTGAGGCGGCGACGGCGATCTGCATGGCGCGCGAGGGCGGCCTGGGCGTCATCCACAAGAACCTCTCCGTCGAGGATCAGGCGCGCGAGGTCCACAAGGTGAAGAAGGCCGAGAGCGGCATGGTCTTCGACCCCGTCGTCGTGCACCCCGACGAGAAGCTCTTCCGCGCGCTCGAGCTCATGCAGAAGTTCGGCATCTCGGGCCTGCCGGTCGTCGCCGAGGGCCGCCCCGTCGGCATCCTCACCAACCGCGACATCCGCTTCGAGCGCAACCTCGAGCAGCGCGTGCGCGACTGCATGACGACCAAGCTCATCACCGTCGAGGAGGGCGTCGGCGTCGACCAGGCGAAGGAGCTGCTGCACCGCCACCGCATCGAGAAGCTCGTCGTCGTCGACTCGAGCGGCAAGATGCGCGGCCTCATCACCATCAAGGACATCATGAAGGCGGAGAGCCACCCGCAGGCGGCCAAGGACGACAAGGGCCGCCTCCGCGTCGGCGCCGCCGTCGGCGTCGGCGAGGATCGCGAGGCGCGCGTGCAGGCGCTCCTCAACGCTGGGTGCGACGTCATCGTCGTCGACACCGCGCACGGCCACGCCAAGGGCGTCCAGGACGCGGTGCGGAGCCTCCGCAAGAACTTCCCCGACATCCAGCTCATCGCCGGCAACGTGGCGACGGCCGACGGCTACACCGCGCTCGTGAAGGCGGGCGCCGACTGCGTGAAGATCGGCATCGGCCCCGGGTCGATCTGCACCACGCGCGTCGTCGCCGGCGTCGGCGTCCCGCAGATCACCGCCGTCGCCGAGTGCGCCAAGGCCGCCGACAAGCTGGGCAAGCCCATCATCTCCGACGGCGGCGTGAAGTACTCGGGCGACGTCGCCAAGGCGCTCGCCGCCGGCGCGCACACCGTCATGATCGGCTCGCTCTTCGCCGGCACCGACGAGGCGCCCGGCGAGGTCATCCTCTACGGCGGCCGCAGCTACAAGCAGTACCGCGGCATGGGCTCGCTCGGCGCGATGCAGGCCGGGTCGCGCGACCGCTACTTCCAGGGGCACCTCTCGTCGTCGGAGGCGGACACGCAGAAGCTGGTGCCGGAAGGGATCGAGGGGCGCGTGCCGTACAAAGGGCCGCTCTCGGCGTCGATCTACCAGCTCATCGGCGGCGTGAAGGCGGCGATGGGCTACACCGGCTGCAAGACCATCGAGGAGCTCCGCCAGAAGTCGCGCTTCGTGAAGATCAGCGCCGCAGGCCTGCGCGAGAGCCACGTCCACGACGTCATCATCACCAAGGAAGCTCCGAACTACCGGGTGGAGTCGTAGCCTCGTGACCAGAGAGACCGTCCTCATCCTCGACTTCGGGTCGCAGTACACGCAGCTCATCGCGCGGCGCATCCGCGAGCTGAAAGTGTATAGCGAAATTCACCCCTTCGATTATGCGCTAGACAAGATCAAGGCGATGGCGCCCAAGGCCATCGTGCTCTCGGGCGGCCCGTCGAGCTGCTACGACCCCGACGCGCCGACGATCGACCCGGCGCTCTACGATCTCGGCGTCCCGATCCTCGGCATCTGCTACGGCGTGCAGCTGACGGCCAAGCTCCTCGGCGGCGAGGTCAAGCCCGCTGACAAGCGCGAGTACGGCCGCGCCGAGGTGCGCGTCACCGACGCCGGCGCGCGCTCGCCGCTCTTCGCCGGCTTCGCCGCCGGCGAGGCGCTGGCGGTCTGGATGTCGCACGGCGATCGCGTCGAGAGGCTGCCCCCCGGCTTCACGCTGATCGGCGAGACGCCGAACGCGCCCGCCGCCGCCGTCGTCAACGAGGCGCGCCGCATCTACGGCGTGCAGTTCCACCCCGAGGTGGTCCACACGCCGCGCGGCGGGGAGCTGATCTCGAACTTCCTCTTCGGCGTCGCCGGGCTCACGCCGTCGTGGACGATGGCCTCGTTCGCCGAGGAGGCCGTCGAGAAGGTGCGCCGTCAGGTCGGCGAGCGCGGGCGCGTCATCTGCGGCCTCTCGGGCGGCGTCGACAGCTCCGTCGCGGCCAAGCTCATCCTCAACGCCATCGGCGATCGGCTGACCTGCATCTTCGTCGACAACGGCCTCTTGCGCCTCGGCGAGCGCGCCGCCGTCGAGCGGCTCTTCGCCGGCGCCTTCCACGCCGACCTCCACGTCGTCGACGCCGAGGCGCGCTTCCTCGAGCGGCTGCGCGGCGTCACCGACCCCGAGCAGAAGCGCAAGATCATCGGACGCGAGTTCATCGCGGTGTTCGAGGAGGAGGCCAAGAAGATCGAGGGGGCCAAGTTCCTCGCGCAGGGGACGCTCTACCCCGACGTCATCGAGAGCATCTCGCACCGCGGCCCGTCGGCGACGATCAAGAGCCACCACAACGTGGGCGGGCTGCCCGAGCGCATGAACCTCGCGCTCGTCGAGCCGCTGCGCGAGCTGTTCAAGGACGAGGTGCGCCAGCTCGGCGAGGAGCTGGGCCTGCCGCACTCGCTGCTCTGGCGGCAGCCGTTCCCGGGGCCGGGCCTGGCGGTGCGCATCCTCGGCGAGATCACGAAGGCGCGCTGCGACCTCTTGCGCGCGGCCGACGCGATCATCGACGAGGAGATCCGCGCCGCCGGTCTCTATGAATCGATCTGGCAGTCGTTCGGGGTCCTCATGGGCGCGAAGTCCGTCGGCGTGATGGGCGATCAGCGCACCTACGCCGAGGCGCTCTGCCTGCGCGCGGTGCACTCGAAGGATGGGATGACCGCCGACTGGGTGCCGCTGCCCTACGAGCTGCTCGGGACGATCAGCCGGCGCGTCATCAACGAGGTGCGCGGCATCAACCGCGTGGTCTACGACATCACCTCGAAGCCGCCGGGGACCATCGAGTGGGAGTAAAGCGCCGCTCACTCGAGTCGAGCCGCTGCAACGAGCGCTCCCGGCCGATCTGTGACGGGCTCGTCGCTGCGATGCTCGAAAGCCATCAAGGATTCCTGCGCTTCTCGCTCCTCACGCGCCACACCTCGACTCGGCCTCACTCGTTTCGCGAGGCTCGACTCAAGTGAGCGGCGCTTTCGCCGCGGCGCTCGCCGCGCTGGCGTTGACGTTTGCGCTAGACGGAAAACCGGTCGGCAAGACGGGCGCGGCGCTCGACGAGCGCAAGGAGACGCTGGAGGCGGTGGGGGCGGCGGCGGCCGATCTGCGGGCGCCGTCGGCGGACATCGCGCGCATCCGCGCCGAGCGGCAGGCGCGGGCGCGGGCGGAGGCGCGCATCACGGCGGCGCTCGACGAGCTGAAGGCGCTCGCCGACGAGGCGGCGCGCAAGGCCAAGCTCGCCGAGGCGCAGTCGGCGGCGCAGGTCCGCTACGGCAGCGACGGCTCCGTCGAGGTGAAGTTGACGCTGTCGCTTCGTGGAGTAGACAGTAAACGATGATGTCTCGTCTGTCGCTGGCCCTCGTGGGCGTGGTGGTGTGCGCGGCGCCGTCGGTCGTGCGCGCGGAGGAGCCGACCTTCGAGGCGCTCGGGCAGGCGCCCGTCGTCGGCGGCGATCGCGTGCGCGCCAAGGAGCGCGCGCTCGAGGACGGCCTGCGGCAGGCGGTGGAGCAGGCGGCCAGCGCGCTCCTCGGGCCGACCGATCTGGCGGCGCGGGCGAGCGAGCTCAAGCTGCGCGTCTACCCGCGCGCGCGGACGTACGTGACCACCTGGCGTGTCCTCGAGGAGGGCGAGCAGGCGGGGCTCTTCCAGCTGCGGCTCTCGGCGCAGGTCTCGACGACGAAGCTGGGGCGCGACCTCGCGGCGCTCTCGCCGGGCGCCTCGACGGCGGTGCAGCCCAAGCTGCGCGGCGTCGCCTGCGCGGCCGTCAGCATCGCCGTCCCGCACGACCCCATCCCGCTCGGCAGCGGCACCGCCGAGGCGGCGCAGGCGCAGGCCCGCGTCACCGACGCGCCGTCGACGGCGACCGGCGGGGCGCCGCTGTCGCGCGCCGCCGTCGAGCGCGCCCTCGGCGAGATCCTGACCGCGCGCGGCGTCGAGCTGATCCCGGCGCCGGCCGTCTGCGGCGAGCGCGAGGCGGCCGAGGCGGTCGCGCGCGGCGGCGGGCAGGGCGCGCTGGTCGCCACCGTCGAGGTCTCGCCCGCGGGCGCCATCCGCGGCACCGACAAGGTCGCGGCGCAGGCCAAGGCCAAGGTGACGCTGGTCTCGACGCACGGCACCGACAGCCGCGCCTCGGCGCAGGGCGAGTCGGAGCGCGCCGCCTGGGACGCGCGCACGCAGGCCGCCGTCGAGCGCGCCGCGCGCGACGCCACCCTCGAGGCGGCGGCCGACATCGCCACCAGCATCGCCGCCAACTGGCAGCGCGCGCAGGCCGCGGCCGGCGGCGCGATCGCGGTGCGCATCACGGGCCTCCAGCGGTTCATCGATTATCAGGCGGTGGTGCGCACGCTGACCTCGATGCCGGGCGTGCGCTCCGTCGAGCCGCGCCGCTTCGGCGTCGGCGAGGCCGAGCTCGAGGTGCGCGCCGCCGTCGCGCTGACGCAGCTGCGCGCCGACGTCGAGCGCATCCCGACGCCGGGGCTGCGCCTCAGCGCGCGCGCCGAGGGCGATGGGTTGGTCGTCGACGTGAAGCCCGGCGAGTCGCGCGCCCCCGAGGCGCCGACCGACACCGGGGCCGCGCCGCCGACGACGCCGGAGGGCTGAGCCGTGCCGTCGCTGCGCGCGCGCGCCGCCGTCGCCGTCGCCGTCGCCGTCGCCGTCGTCTCGTTCGCGGTGGCGCTGGCGCTCGGCGCGTCGGGCTGCGCGCCGTCGGCGACGACCGCCGCCGCCCGCAAGCAGCCGCCCGTCGCCACCGGCCGGCTCACGGTGCGCTGCCCCGTCGACGAGGCGCGCGTGTGGGTCGACGAGGCGCTCGTCGGTGGCGCCCCCACGCTGCGCGTCCGCCCGCTCGTCCTCGCCGCCGGCCCGCACCGCGTCGCCGTGCGTGCCGACGGACACTACGCCGCCTACCTCGACGTCGAGGTCCCCGCCTCCGGCGAGCGCGCCGTAGACGTCCCGCTCACGCCCGTCCCCCCTGGCGAGAAGCCCGACGAGCCCTGAGATCCTCTCAGGCATGAGCCCGCACACGGCGCGCGCGGAAATCCGCCGCGGCACACCACCGTCACGACAGCCACGAAACGCGCTCGGCCGCGGCGGATCCCGCGCGCGCCGGGGGGTTCGGGGGCGGAGCCCCCCACGACAATGACGCTGGCCAACGCGATCACGCTGTTCCGCATCGTCCTCATCCCGGTGTTCGGGGTGCTCTTCCTCCACGGGCACCACGCGCTCGCGCTCATCGTCTTCGCGCTCGCCGGGCTGTCCGATCTCCTCGACGGGCTCGTCGCGCGCGCGTTGCACCAGCAGACGCGCCTCGGCCAGATCCTCGACCCCGCCGCCGACAAGCTGCTGCTCGTCGTCTGCTTCCTGGCGACGGCGGCGCGCGGCGTGATCCCGCGCTGGCTGGCGGCGCTGGTGATCGCGCGCGACGTGGTGCTCGTCGCCGGCGCCGGCCTCCTCGCGCTGCGCCTCCGTCGCGTCGCGGGCGAGGCGCCGCACCACTGGAAGCCGACCCGCCTCGGCAAGTGGTCGACGGCGACGCAGGTCGCGACCATCGGCCTCGGGCTCGCGCAGGGGATGGGCGGCTGGCCCGCGCTGGGGCCGTGGGTGGCCGCGCTGGTCGTCCCCTGCGCCGCCGCCACCGCGCTCGCCGGCATCCAGTACGTCGCCTTCGGCATCGCCTCGCTGCGCCCGCCCGCCGCGCGACGCGATACAGTACCGGCATGACCAGCGAAGCGGTGCGACGCCGCGCGCAGAAGCGATTCGTCCTTCCACCACGACGCGCGGCGGCGCACGGACGCGGAGCGAGACATCCATGAGCTTGGATGACGAGGTCCTGGTCACCGACGACGCCGGGGTGCGCACCATCGCGCTCAATCGACCGCAGTCGAAGAACGGCCTCACCGAGGAGGTGAACGGCCGCATCATCGCCGCGCTCGACGGCGCCGCGACCGAGCGCGCCATCCGCTGCGTGATCCTCACCGGCCGCGGCGGCAGCTTCTGCTCCGGGCTCGACCTCAAGGCGGCCGCCGCCTCCGCCGGCTCCTTCGACGCCGCCGAGGAGCGCATGCGGACGTACTTCCACGGGATGATCCGCGCCGTGCGCCGCCTCGAGAAGCCGGTGGTGGCGCTCGTCGACGGCCCGGCGGTGGGCTACGGCTGCGACCTGGCGCTGGCCTGCGACCTCCGCCTCGGCACCGAGCGCGCGCGCTTCGGGGAAGTTTTTGTCAAGCGCGGCCTGATGCCCGACGGCGGCGGCACCTTCACGCTGCCGCGCCTGGTCGGCGTCGGCAAGGCGCTCGAGCTGATGTTCCTCGGCGATCTCGTCGAGGCGGACGACGCGCTCCGCCTCGGGCTCCTCAACCGCATCTTCCCGTCGGCCGAGGCCGAGGCGCAGGCGACCGCCTTCGCGCGTCGGCTGGCCGCCGGCCCGCCGCTCGTCCTCGCGCAGGTCAAGCGCGCCGTCTACGCCGGCCTCGAGGGCACGCTCGACGACGCCCTCGAGAACGAGGTGCGCGGCCAGATGCAGCTCCTCCGCTCGCGCGACTTCTTCGAGGGGGTCACCGCCTTCTTCCAGAAGCGCGACCCGCAGTTCTCCGGCGAGTAATTCCCGTCCAGCAAGAATTACGCGGCGGGCAGCAGCTCGTCGAACTTGGAGTAGTCGAGGATCACGCGCGAGTCGGGCGTGCGCGTCATCATGTCGGCGAAGCGCATCCCGAAGGCGATCTCGTCGTGATAGTAGAGGTGCCGCGCGTGCACCGTCTGGGCGAAGGTCTCGTCGGTGCCGACGAGCGACGCCATGATCTCGACCTCGAGCTCGGCCAGCCTCTCCGGCGTCATCCCGTAGAGGGGGCTCGCCTCGTCGATGAGGTGCATCACCGTCCAGCTCATCACGAACACCGCGGTCCGCTCGCGCACCAGCTTGAGCTCGATGGTGCGCCGCATGCGCTCGCCCTCGGCGGTCTGCGCGTTCACCAGCATCGACAGCCGGAGCTGCGCCTCGACGATCTGGTTGGCGCGCGCGTTCGCCATGCGCAGGACCAGCGTCGGCACACCGTCGCGCTTCGAGACCACCAGCTTCTTGGTGAACATCACGCGCGAGGTCGGCCGCGAGAACTTGGCGAACATGAGGCCCGTCGCCATCGCGGTCCCGATGAGGCCCACCAGCGCCTCGACGGTGACCAGCACGTTCGCGCCGACGCTGCGCGGCGTCATCTTCCCGTAGCCGATGGTGGCCATCGTCTGCACCGAGAAGAAGAAGGCATCCGCGAACGATCCGTTCGCGTTTTCCAGCGACTCCGGCATCAGCCAGTAGGCCGTCGCGAACAGGATGTTCAGCCCGACGTAGGCGACGAGGATCAGGCCGAACAGGTGGCGCCATTTACTGACAAGCAGAAAATGGTAGAGGTCGGCCCAGACGCTGATCGGCGTGCCGATGCGGACGACGCGCTCGGCGAGCGTGCGCGGGCGCTTCTCGGGCGGGGCCAGCGGGGCCATGACGCTAGGCGGGGAGGGTCTCGCAGAACTCGATGCGGCGCGGGACCTTGTAGGGCGCGAGGTTCTTCGCGCAGTGGTCGATGAGCTCCTCGGGCGCGCACTTCCCGGCGACGACGACGCTGGCCACCATGATCGGCCCGCCGAGCGGGTCGGTGATCACGCGCACCTTGGCGCCGTGCACCTTCGGGAACTGCTCGAGGCAGCCCTCGACCTCGGCGAGCGCGACGCGCTTGCCGTCGACCTTCACCAGATGATCCTCGCGGCCGGCGAGGAAGAGGCGCCCGCTCTTGTCGAACGAGCCCAGGTCGCCGATGCGCAGCCACCCCTTGTCGTCGGTCTCCCCGATGGCGACCGGGGCGCCCTTCGCGCGCGCGCCGTTCGTGCGCTTGGCGTTGGCGCCGACCCACCCCTTCGAGCACGACTTGCCGCGCACCCACAGCGGCCCCGCCTGCCCGGCCGGCGTCGCCGCCTTCGGGTCGGGCGAATCGCCGATGCGGACCTCGAGCCCGTCGATGGGCTTGCCCACCGAGTCGGGCGTCTTGCCGGTGCGGTCGCAGGCCACCATCGACGCCTCGGTCGTGTGATAGACCGGGACGATGCGGATGCCCCAGCGCTCGCGGAAGGCCTCCGCCGTCGAGTCGGGCAGCGCCGAGCCGCTAGACAAATAACGGGCCTTCTTGATCTTGAGCGGCTTGGCCGTCGGCAGCTTCGCCAGCCCGCCGTACAGCCCCGGCGTCCCCGGCAGGAGGTCGATCTCCTGCTCGCGCAGCAGCTTCACGATGCGCGCCGGCGCCACCTCGTCCTCGAGGTACAGCGTCGAGCCGAAGCGCAGCGCCAGCAGCAGCCCGAGGTCGAAGCCGTAGGCGTGGAACAGCGGCACCGTCGTGAGGATGCGATCGTCGGGCGTCGCCTCGAGCGCGCCCGCCGCGTTGGCCGCCGCCGCCTCGAGGTTCTCCTCGGTGCGCAGGACGCCCTTCGGCTCGCCGGCGGCGTCGTTGGTGAACAGCACCGCGGCCGCCTTCCCCGGCGGCTCCTTCGGCGCCTTGTAGATGGAGCAGGTGAGCAGCGTCCCCTGGAGGCGCCGCCGGCTCTCGACGGGGTCGGTGCCCTTCTTCGTCGACGCCGGCACCACCGGCGGGGGCGGCGCGTCGGGCGACGTGGCGGCGTTCTGGTCGAGCCCGCCGCGCGGCCGCGTGATGAGCGCCCGCAGCGGCGCGTGGTCGAGGATGAGCGACAGGTCGCGCGTCCCGGTCGTCGGATCGAGCGGGACCACCGTCGCGCCCATCTTCGACAGCGCCAGGGTCAGGATGGCGAAGTCGGGGACGTTCCCCAGCATGAGGCCGACCCAGTGCCCCTTGCCGATCCCCATCGCGCCGAACTCCTGCACCCGCCGCTCGACCCGGTGCTGCAGGCCGCGCCACGAGTAGTAGGTGTCCTTGTAGACGAGCGCCTTCGCGCTCCCGCGCGTTCGCGTTGCTTCGGCCAGCCACTTGTAGAGCAGCAAACGCCCTCCACTCGGTCACCGCCTCACCCAGACGCAGACGAGACGGCGCTCTCGCGCCGCATAGCTTAGAGTAGATGGGCGAATATGCGCAAGGCGCGCAGAAAGTGGGCCCAGGGGACCGTTGCCGGCGGGTGGCTGGCCGCCTCGCTCTTCAGCGGGGTGGGGGGCTGCACGGAGCGGAAGCCGACCGCCGCCGCGACCCGCGCGTCCGACGGGGGCGCGGGCCCGGGCGTCGACATGGCCCGCGCCGAGCTGCCGCGCGAGCCGCGGGCGCTCCTCGACGCGCTGGTGCAGGCGGACGTCGAGGCCGAGCTGGCCTTCAGCCCCGCGCTGGGCACCTGGCTGGGGGCGGGCCACGGCGACGATCGCCTCGACGACCTGCGCGCCGAGGCGCTGGCCCGCGAGGCCAACCGGGCCAAGGCGCTCCTCGAGCGCGTGCGCGCCATCGACCCGGCGCGCCTCGATCCGCCGCGCAAGATCGAGTGGACGCTGCTCCAGAAGCGCTGCGAGCGGACGCTGTTCGAGCTCGGCGAGCTGCGCGTCTTCGAGCGCAACCCGGTGGTCTACGTCGATCTCCTCGAGGGCAGCCTCGACGAGCTGGTCGCCGACGGGACCGTCGTCACGCAGCCGGCGGAGCGCGGCGATCGGCTGAAGGCGATCGCCTCGCGCCTGTGGAAGTTCCGCTCGCTCCTCGACGAGGCGCGCCGCAACCTGCGCGCGGGCACCCCGCAGGGCGTCTCCGAGCTCGGGGTCAAGCGCGCCGCCGAGCTCACCGCGTCGCTGCGCTCGTTCGTCGGCGAGACGCTGCCGCGCGCGCTCCAGCCCGCCGACGCCAAGCTCCTCGACGAGCTGCGCGCGGCCGAGGGCGACGCCAGCCGCGCCCTCGACGACTTCGGGTCGTGGCTGACGCGCGACCTCCTGCCGCGGGCGCGCGGGACGGAGGCGCTGGGCGCGGCGCGCTTCGCCGAGCGGCTGCGTACCTCCGAGGGAGTGACCATCGCGCCCGAGCAGCTGGCGGTGGCGTTCGAGCGCGCGCTGCGCGAGAGCCGGCGGCGGCACGACGATCTCGTCAAGCAGATATCGGTGGCCCCTCCGCCCGTCGGTGCGGCGGCCGGCGGCGCCAAGGGGCCGCTCGACGTGAACCGCCTCCTCGAGGAGGATCACGCGCGCCCCGACGAGCTGGTGGCGCAGGCCGAGACCATGGCCCAGGCGGTGCTCGCCTTCGTGAAGGCGCAGCGGCTGGCCCCCGTCGACGAGCGCGCCCCGGCGCTCCAAATACGCGACATGCCGCCGCACCTCTGGGGCTTCCTGCGCCTGGTGACGCCGCGGCCGCTCGCCGCCGACAAGAAGGAGGCGCCGCTCCTCTTCGTCGACGGGGTGGAGAAGGAGTGGACCGATAGACAGAAAAACGAGCACCTGCGCGCGCTCAACCGGACGGCGCTCCTCGTGCGGCTGGCGCACGATCTCGTCGGCCACCTGCCGATCGCGCAGTCGGCGCGGCGGGCGCCGGGGACGCTGGCGAAGATCGCGTCGACGCCGAGCTTCGTCGAGGGGTACGCGCACTACGCCGAGCGCGCGCTCGTCGACGCCGGGTTCGCGGCGGGGGATCTCAAGCTGCGCCTCCAGCTCGAGCGCGTGGCGATCCTGCGCGCGGCGCGGGCGCTGGCGGCGGTGCGCTTCCACGCGCTCGGGGCCAAGCTCGACGAGATCACCGAGCTGTTCGTGGCCGAGGCGGGGCTCGACGAGGCGCAGGCGCGGCGGGAGGCGGAGCGGGTCGCGGGCGATCCGCTGGTGGTGGCCGACTGCCTCGGGCGGCTGGCGATCGAGAAGCTGCGCGCCGACTGGCGGGCGGCGCACCCCGACGCGACGCTGGGCGAGTTCCACGCGGCGCTGCTGGCGCGCGGCGCGCTGCCGCTGCCGATGATCCGCGAGGCGCTCCTGCCGAGCGACGAGCCGACGCCGTTGCTGTAAGCTCCGCGCGACTTCTTTCCCTTCCGCGGAGGACACTCAGATGGACATCCAAGGTTCGGTCGCGCTCGTCACCGGTGGTGCGTCGGGGCTCGGCGAGGCGACGGTGCGGCGCCTGCACGCCGCGGGCGCGCACGTGGTCATCGCCGACCGCGACGAGGAGCGCGGCAAGAAGGTCGTCGCCGAGCTGGGCGGGCGCGCGACCTTCGCCAAGATCGACGTGACCTCGGCGGCCGACGTCGAGGCGGCGATCGCGACGGCGACGGCGAGCGGGTCGCTGCGGATCGCCGTGAGCTGCGCCGGCGTCGGCTGGGCGTCGCGCACGCTGGCCAAGGACGGGACGCCGCACGCGCTCGACCTCTTCCAGACGGTGATCGGCATCAACCTCGTCGGGACCTTCAACGTGCTGCGGCTGGCGGCGGCGGCGATGGCCAAGAACGAGCCGCTCGCCGATGGGGAGCGCGGGCTCATCGTGAACACCGCGTCGGTGGCGGCGTTCGACGGGCAGATCGGGCAGATCGCCTACGCGGCGTCGAAGGGCGGGGTGGTGGCGATGACGCTGCCGGCGGCGCGCGACCTCGCGCCCGTCGGGGTGCGGGTGATGACCATCGCGCCCGGGACCTTCGACACGCCGATGATGGCCACGCTGCCCGAGGCGGCGCGGCAGGCGCTGGCGGCGGCGATCCCGTTCCCGCGGCGGCTCGGGAATCCCGCGGAGTACGCGGCGCTCGTCGAGCACCTGGCGCGCAACAGCTACCTGAACGGCGAGGTCATCCGCCTCGACGGGTCGCTGCGCATGGCGCCCAAGTAGTCGCCGCAGAAGTCGTCTAGCAGAAATGTGCGCCCGGCGGCGCCGTAGCATCCGCGACATGCGACGTGCCGTCCTCTTCCTGCTGCTCGCACTTCCGCGGGCGGCGTTCGCCGACGCCTCGGTCAAGCCGCTCGGGCGCGAGCTGACGCCCGCGCAGGTGACGCGCGTGTGCGCCGCGGTGGTGCCGGCGCGGGCGACGCGCCCGTCGCTGTCGCGGGCCGTCGCCGCGGCGCTCGCCGGGGACGCGGAGGGGCTGCGCGCCTGGCGCGCGCTCGAGGAGCGGCGCGCGGAGGCGTCGACGCTGCGTGCGCTCGCGAAGCAGTCGGGGATCGCGCGCTGCCCCGTCGCCGACGCGTTCGAGCGGCCGCTGCACGTCGTCGAGGCTATCCGCCCGAAGAAGATCGTCGTGGCTCACGAGGTGGAGCCCGTGGTGCGGGAAGACGGCATGGAAGGCGGAGTCGAAGGCGGTGTGGTCGGGGGTGTCGTCGGTGGCGTCATCGAGGCGGCGCCGCCACCGCCGCCGCCGCCACGCGGCCTGGTCGTGCCGAGCGGGGCGCTCACGCTCGTGAAGACGACGCCCGTCGAGTACCCCGAGGCCGCGCGCCAGGCCGGCATCGAGGGGCGCGTGGTCGTCATCGTCACCATCGGCGCCGACGGTGAGGTGCTCGAGGAGACGGCGACGAGCGGGCCGGACGTGCTGCGCGCCGCGGCGGTGAAGACCGTCAAGCAGTGGCGCTATCAGCCCACGCTGCGCGACGGCGTGCCGACGCGCGTGCGGAGCGTCGTCTCCGTCGTCTATCGCCTCTGACGAATCGCCAGCGCCAGCGCGAACAGCGCGCCGAGCGTGAGGATGATCGTCGCGCCGCTCGGGACGTTCAGGTGGTAGCTGAGGACGAGCCCGACGGCCGCCGCGCCCATCCCGATGGCCACCGCCCACATCGCCACGCCGAACAGCGTCCGCCCCAGCATCCGCGCCGTCGCCGCCGGGATGACGATGAACGAGCTCACCAGGACGACGCCGACGGTCTTCACCGAGACGACGATGACCACCGCCGTGCCCGCGAGGAGGCCATACTCGAGCGCGCGCACCCGCACGCCCGACAGCGCCGCCAGCTCGGGATCGAAGGTCGCGTAGGCGAGGCGCGACCAGACGCCGAAGAGCGCGATCGCCGTCGCCGCCGCCACCACCCCGACGACGATCAGGTTCGACGGCGAGATCGCCAGGATCGACCCGAAGAGGATGCTCTCGATGTTCACCGGCGGCGCCGTCGTCGGGCGCATCCCGAGGAGCAAGACGCCGAGCGCGAACGAGACCGCGAAGAAGACGCCGGTCGCCACGTCGCCGCCCAGCTTTCCGCGCCGCAGCACCCAGCCGATCCCGAGCGCGATGGCGACGGTGAAGGGCAGCGCCACCCAGGTCGCGTGATCGACCGAGACGCCGAGCAGCAGCCCGAGCGCGATGCCGCCGAACGAGGCGTGCGCCAGCCCGTCGCCGAGGAACGACAGCCCGCGCTGCACGATGAAGACGCCGATCACCGCGCACAGCCCGGCGACGACGACGCCGGCGGCGAGCGCGCGCTGCATGAAGCCGATCGCCAGCGGCTCGGTGAGCCAGGTCAGCATGGCGGTCAGTCCTCGTCGCCGTGGTGCTGGTGGGAGATGGCTTCGAGCCCGGCCCGCCCGAGGAGCTCGTCGGGGAGCCCCCAGGCGACCATCCGCCCCGCCTCGAGGTAGACGATGCGCTCGGCGGTCTTGGCGATGGCGGCGATATTGTGCGTGACAAGAATGGCCGCCAGCTCGTCGGAGCGCGAGATCTCGCTGAGGAGCTCGAGGAACTCGGCGCGCCCCTTCACGTCGACACCGGCGGTCGGCTCGTCGAGGATCACCAGCGCCGGGTCGGTCACCAGCGCGCGCGCCAGGAAGACGCGCTGCGCCTCGCCGCCGGAGAGCCCGGCGAGCGGCTTGTCGAGGAGCGCCTCGCCACCGACGCGCCGGAGCGTCGCCCGGGCCTTCTCGCGCTCGGCCTCGCGCACGCGGAGCGGCCACTTCCCGCGCAGCGCGGCGACGATCAGCTCGACGGCGGTCGCCGGAAAGTCGCGCGCGAAGGTCTTCCGCTGCGGCACGTAGCCGAGCGCGCGGCGCGACTCGGCGACGGGCTTGCCGAGGAGCTCGATGCGCCCGGCGGTCCGCTTCTGGATGCCGAGGATCGCCTTGAGCAGCGTCGACTTCCCGGCGCCGTTCGGGCCGCACAGGCAGACGAACTCGCCCTTCGGCACGAAGAACGACACCCGGTCGAGGAGCCGCCGGCCATCGATCTCGACGACGACGCCGTCGACGTCGAGGATGTGCTCCATCGAGGGGTCGGGCTGGGTGAACCCGCCCGACTGCGCGACCGCAGCCGCTCCGCTCACTTGAGCGCCTTGTCGAGCACCTCGGCGTCGTGGCGGAGGAGCCCCTCGTAGCTCTCGATGCCCGTCGTGCCGCCGACGGGGTCGAGCTCGAAGAGCGGCAGCCCCGCCTGGTCGGCCGTCACCTTCGCCGGCGCGCGATCGAGCTGCGGCTCGGAGAAGAGCGCCGCCGGCTTGGCCGCCTTGATCGCCGCCAGCACCGCCGCCAGGTACTTCGCCGTCGGCTCGCGCCCGGGGAAGGGCTCGATGATGGCGGCGATGGTGAGGCCGTAGCGGTCGGCGAAGTAGCCCATCGACCCGTGGAAGGTGACGATGCCGCGCTTGGTCCACGTCTTCTGTTTGCCGTCGAGCTCGGCGTGCAGCGCGGCCAATTTCTGCTTGACGTCATCGCCGCGCGCCCGCACCCCGGCCTGCGCCGCCGCCGGCGCGAGCTGCGCGAAGGCGTCGGTGATCGCCGCCGCCGCCTTCTGCATGCGCACCGGGTCGAGCCAGAAGTGCGGGTCCTTGGCCCCCGGCTTGTGCTCGTCCTCGTCGTCGTCGTGCTTGCCGCCCGCCGCCTCGGCCTCCTCCTCGCCGACGTGCGCCGCGCTCATCGTCCGCGGGTCGACGAGCGGCCCGAGCTCGAGCTCCTTTGGCGGCGTCCCCGAGGCGGCGCCGCGGACGATCTTCTTCGCCCACTCGTCCATCCCGAGGCCCACCAGCACCGCCAGCTTGGCGTCGGCGACCTTGGCCATCTCCTTCGGCGTCGGCTCGTAGCCGTGCTCCGACCGGCCGGGCGGCAGGATGAGCACGACGTCGAGCGCGTCGCCGGCGATGCGCCGGGAAATGTCGTATAGCGGAAAAATCGAGACCGCCACGCGCGGCTTGGCGCTCTCCTTCTGCTTGCACGCAGGCAGCGCAGCGAGCGCCGTCGCCGCCGCCACCAGGGCCATCCCCATCGTCAGGCGTCGCATCGCCCGACGATAGCATTTCCAGTGGAACCCTCAGAGGGTTCCACACCTCCCGCGCGCCGCCCGGCGCCTGGCTTCGCGGCAGCGCTTCGCGGCGCGCGTTGTCGCCGCACGCGGGGGTTCCACACCTCCCGCGCGCCGCCCGGCGGGCTAGCCGGCGACGCGGTTGCGGCCGCCGCGCTTGGCGGCGTAGAGCTGCGCGTCGGCGCGCGCGATCAGATCCTCGATGATGCGCTCGACGCTGGCGGCGCCCGTGGCCGACCCCAGGTCGAGCTCGGCGACGCCGAGGCTGATGGTGATCGGGATGCTCAGCGCTTCGTGCGCGACCGGCTCGATCTCGACGCGCGCCCGCAGCGCCTCGGCGAAGGCCATCGCGCCGTCGCGCGTCGTCGACGCCAGCACGCAGCCGAACTCCTCGCCGCCGTAGCGCGCGAGCAGGTCGCCGCGCCGCACGCGCGGCAGGAGGCGCCGCCCGAGCTCCTTCAGCACCGCGTCGCCGGCGAGGTGCCCGAAGGTGTCGTTCACCTTCTTGAAGTGATCGACGTCGAACATGACCAGCGACATCGGCTGCGCCGAGCGCTGCGCGCGCGCGACCTCCTGCCCGAGGAAGTCGAGGAAGTAGCGCTTGTTGTGGACGCCCGTCAGCGCGTCGATGACGGTCATCTTGTAGATCTCCTCGTGGTAGCTCGCCTCGATGTTCGAGCCGCCGAGGAACTTCAAGATGGCCTTGCCGACCTTGACGATGTCGCCGTCGCGCAGCCGCACCGACGCGACGCGCGTGTCGTTGACCCAGGTGCCGTTGGTGGAGTTGAGGTCCTCGACGATCCAGCCGCCCGCGTCCTTCACGAAGCGGGCGTGCTGGCGCGAGACCGCGTCGACGTCGACGCAGATGTCGAGCTCGGGCAGCCGCCCGAGGACGTGCGGCCCGCTCGAGAGGCTGAAGCGCCGGCCGAGCCCCGGGCCCGGCGGGTACACGACGACGAGCACGGCCGGGCCGTCGTCGGTGGGCGAGTCCCGGATGACCGGGACCTCGAATGCCATGGTCTTGAAATCACCCGACATCGTTCAGCTTCTGGGCGTCTCGACGAGCGTAGCACGAGTCGCGACTTGGTGATCGTCTCTCGAAAACGTGACAGGCGTGATACAGTGACAGGGCCCGCTCCACGTCGGGGTGGAGGTTGGAGGGACAGATGGCCGACGTCGACCGGGATCAGCACTGGCCGTGGCTCGGGTACGCGCTCGACGAGGCGCTGCGCCTGGGGCTCACGCGGCCGGATGACGTGATCCACTACGCGACGCCCGAGGTGATGGCGGCGCAGCTGCCGCACGACCTCATGGCGACGGTGCTCACGAAGGCGCTCGCGGCGGGCCGGCTCGACGCGGCGGCGATCCTCGAGACGGCGACGGCGGCGCAGCTCGCCGAGCACCTCGAGCCGGAGATCCTGTGGCGCTGCCTCGACGACGTGGTGGCGCTGTCGGAGCTGGCCACCGACGCGGGGGGCAGCCGCGCGCGGAGGCGCGGCGCTGGCTGGGGCGCGTGCTCGGGCGGGCGCTCGAGTCGCGGCTTGTCGAGCCGGCCGACGTGGTGCGCTTCCTGCCGCCGTCGCAGTTCGTGAAGGACGCGCCGCTCGCCGTCGTCGCCGAGCTGATTCGGACCGGGCTCACGCGCGGGGTGTTCAACCCCGAGGTGGTGCTGGCGCACCTCACGCCCGAGGTGATCGCGGAGAACCTGGCGACGCACCTCGTGTGGGCCTGCATCAGCGACGCGGCGGTGCGACGGTTCGAGCTCGGCGCGCCGGCGTCGGCGGCTCCCGCGCCCGCGCCCGCGCCCGCGAAGAGCGCGCCGGCGAACGGCAACGGCGCGGTCAAGGCGGCGAGCGCGACGCCGTCGTCGGGGCCGGTGAAGGCGGCGACCTCGCTGCTCGGCGGCTCGGCGAAGCAGGGCGCGCCGGCGCCGGCGAAGGGCGCGTCGTCGACGGCGATCCCGGCGGTGAAGGCGGCGCCGGCGGCGCCCGCCGCATGGGACGACGACGGCATCGACGCCGTCGAGGAGCAGCCGCTCCCGCCCGCGCCGCCGACGCCAGCGGCGATCCGCGCCGACCGCCGCTGACCCGCGGTGGCCGGCCGCGCGGCGCGGCCGTATGCTCCGCGCATGCGAACCTCGCTCACCTCGCTCACCTCGCTCACCCTCGCCTGCGCTCTCGTCGCCGTCCCCGTCGCTGCACGCGCCGCGGGCGTCGAGGTCGGCGCCCCCGCGCCCGACTTCAGCCTGAAGGATCTCGACGGCAAGACCGTCAAGCTCGCCGACCTCAAGGGCAAGGTCGTCGTCCTCGAGTGGTTCAACCCCGAGTGCCCGTTCGTGCGCGCGTCGCACACCAAGGGCTCGCTCGTCGGCGCCGCCAAGCGGGCGACGCAGAAGGGCGTGGTGCGGCTGGCGATCAACTCCGCCGCGCCGGGCAAGCAGGGCTACGGCGTCGAGAAGAGCAAGGCGGGCAAGGCCACCTTCGGGCTGGAGCACCCGGTGCTCCTCGACGAGAGCGGCGCGGTCGGCAAGGCCTACGGCGCGACCAACACGCCGCACATGTTCGTGATTGACAAAAATGGCAAGGTGGCCTACCGCGGCGCCATCGACAACTCGCCCGACGGCGAGGGCGGGTCGCCCGAGGGCGGCAAGCTCATCAACTACGTCGACGCGGCGATCGATGCGGTGATGGCCGGGCAGCCGGTGAAGGTGCCGTCGACGAAGGCCTACGGCTGCGGCGTGAAGTACGGCTCGTGAGGCGCGCGGCGCTCGCGCTCGCGCTCGTCGGCTGCGCGCACGCGGCGCCGTCGGTCGCGCGCGACGCGGGCGAGGCGTACGTGGCGCGGCTCGAGGCGCCGGCGACGATCCCGGTGGGCGCCGCGGCGACGCTGACGCTGACCATCGACGCGCGCCCCGGCTTCCACCCCAACGAGGACTACCCGCACCACGCCGCCGTCCGCGGCGACGGCGTCGACGCCCCAGCGCGCCTGCCGCTCGCGCGCGCCCCGACTTCGCTGACGGCGGCGATCCCGATCACCGCGCGCACCCCCGGCCGCCACGCCCTCACCGCCGACGTCGCCTTCGCCCTCTGCGACGCCGATCGCTGCCTCATCGAGAAGCGCACCCTCGCGCTCACCGTCGACGCGCGCTGAGGCGCCGATGATCGCGCTCGTCCTCCTCGCCGGTCTCCTCGACGTGAGCGCGCCCGCGGCCACGCGTGCGACGGGGCCGGCGCTCACCATTGCCGCGCGCTGAGAGGCGCGAATTCTGTCTAGCGCCAATGGCGGTCAGATCAGGCAGCGTCGTCGTCTGGTTGCATCGACGGGGGCGGCGGGAGGTCGCGCCCAAGACAGCGGCGGAGGCGCCGGTGCAGCGACGGTGCGGGGCGTCAGGACGTGGACGCTCGGAGCGGAGCGACAGCGCCTGCGGCGCCTGGCTGGGGCGTTCCTCAGCCCCCCGTAGACAACTTATCGATTACCGTCGACAAATGGTGGCCGCCTCTGTCTTTTCCATCGCTTCCCTCCTCGCGGGAGGGGGTCAGAATTAGTGGCGCACAGCCACGTCCTCTTCATCCAGGGAGACAGCTACCGACTGAAGCAGAAGAAGCGAGCCGGGCTACTCGGCTCCAACAAGAGCAACCACTGAACATGTGCACGGGGTCATTTTTAGTGGCGTAACGGGGTCACGTCTTAGTGGCGTTTGACACTCCCCACCGCCCCCGTCGCTGCCAAGGCAACAGCGCGCTAACGAGGTGATCGGCATTGTGTCTAGCGGGAATCTCCGCCGCGCTCGAGGTGGCGGACCCAGTAGACGACGGCCCAGCGATCCTCGTCGGAGAGCTGGGCGGCGAAGCTGGGCATCGGGGTGCCGGGGAGGCCCTCGGTGACGGTCTTCCAGAACTGCTCGGGGGAGTCGCCGTGCTTGAAGGGCTCGGTGGCGAAGGCGCGCGGCTTGGGGGTGAGCGCCTTGCCGAGCGGGCCGTTGCCGTCGCCGCGCTCGCCGTGGCAGGCGATGCAGTTGGCGGCGAAGGCGGCGCGGCCCTTGGCGAGGAGCGCGGGCGTCTCGCGCGGGCGGTGCGCGGCGACGGCGGTCGCGCCGAGCCCGACGAGTCCGACGACGAGCGCGAGGCGGGTCATCTGAGGGCGATAAGCCCGCGCGCGCCGAGGTCGAGGGAACCTGTCTAGCGGAAATCCTCGACGACGGGGCGGAGGAGCGCGGGGAGCGTGGGCGCGGCGGTCACCGACCAGCTCTTGCGCAGCGACGGGAGTAGCGATCGCAGCCAGTCGGCGTGGGGCTGCTCGCCGGGCCCGCCCTCCCAGTCGACCTCGACGACGGTCGGGGCCGCGCGCCGGACGCGGAAGACCGTGCCGGCGACGAACGCCTCGACGACCGCGGTCTCGCGCGGCCGCCCATCGAGCGCCAGCAGGATGCCGCGATCCCACGAGCGCGGCAGGATGCGCAGCCGCGCGAGGCGCGACGCGAGCGGGGCGCCGAAGGCGACCGGGCCGCGCAGCTCGCGGTCGCCGGCGGAGATGGCCAGCGACGACAGCCGCGGGAGGAGGCCGCGGTCGACGAGCGCGGCGAGGCGCGTGAACAGCCCGCGCGCCGCGTCGTCGTCGCCGTCGACGTCATCGTCGAGCTCGCGCGCGCTGCCGGCGAAGCCGAGGTGCTCGAGCGCGAGCGGGTGCTCGGCCCGCTCGAGCGCAGCGACGATCGCCGGCGGCGCGCCCTCGAGCCGCCGCAGCCCGCGGAACGGCGGCCGCGCGACCATCGGCGCGAGCCCGCTGCTGTAGGTGAGGTGCAGCTCGACGACCGTCGCCCACTCGGGGAGGTCGCCGATCGGCGTCAGCTCCGCCGGCAGCCCGCCGCGCAGGCGACAGCGCGCCAGGAACCCGCGCGCGAGCTCCAGCCCCTCGGGTGCCACCCAGGGCGCGAGCGGCCCGAGGAGCCGCTCCCCCAGCGCCGCGTTCATCCGCGCGAGACGCGCGCTCTCTCCGTCGGTGAGCGCGCGCCGCGTGGCCTCGAGCTGCAGCGCGATGAGCTCGCCGCGCCGATCGCCCGCCTCCTGCAACAGATCGGCGAGCATGAGGCGCGGCTCGTCCTCGTCGGGGGCGGCGAAGATCGCCGCCTCCAGCGCCGCCACCCGCTCCGCGGGCGCCGCGCGCGCCGCCGGCTCGTCGACGAGCACGCGCTCGACGGCGGCGAGCGCGAGGCGCAGGTCGCGGCTCTCCGACAGCGAGTCGTTCGAGCGGGCGACGTGCGACGGCTCGCCGACCCCGGCCCGCGCCAGCGCCGCGTCGAGGAGCGCCCCCGTCGCCGTCGCCGGATAGAGCCGCCACGCCTCGCGCACCGCCTCGAGGGCGGCGGCGCGATCGCGCGCGCAGGCGCGCACGTACGCGGTGGCGAGCGACGTGAGCGTCGCGCGGTGGGCGAGGACCGCCGTCAGTGCATCCCGCCGCCGCCACCCTTGATGGCCTGGGTGAACGACGTGATGGTCTTCTTCGCGTCGCCGAGGACCAGCATGGTATTCGGCTTGACGAAAAGCTCGTTCTCGATGCCGGCGAAGCCGGGGTTCATCGAGCGCTTGAGGACGATGGTCGTCGCCGCGAGGTCGGCGTTGAAGACCGGCATGCCGTAGATCGGCGAGGCGGGGTTGGTCTTCGCCGCCGGGTTGACGACGTCGTTGGCGCCGACGACGAGGCAGACGTCGGTCTGCGGGAAGTCGTCGTTGATCTGGTCGAGGTCGAAGAGCTGATCGTAGGGGACGTTCGCCTCGGCGAGGAGCACGTTCATGTGGCCGGGCATGCGCCCCGCGACGGGGTGGATGGCGTAGCGCACCGTCGCGCCCGACGTCGCCAGCGCGTTCGCCAGATCGCGCATGGCGTGCTGCGCCTGCGAGACCGCCATCCCGTAGCCGGGGACCACGATGATGTTGCGCGCCGCCTTGAGGACCTCGACGGCGTCCTCCACCGAGCCCTCGTTGGGCGCCGGCCCCGTCGGAGCCGCCGCCGCCGCGCCCGCCTCGGGGGGCTTGCCGAACGCGCCGAAGAGCACGTTCGAGAAGGAGCGGTTCATCGCCTTCGACATCATCATCGCCAGGATGAAGCCCGAGCCGCCGTCGAGCGCGCCGCAGATGATGAGCGCGTTGTTCTCGAGCGCGAAGCCGGTCGCCGACGCCGCCAGGCCGGCGTACGAGTTGAGGAGGCAGATGACGACCGGCATGTCCGCGCCGCCGATCGGCAGGACCAGGAGGACGCCGAGGAGCAGCCCGAGGCCGCTCAGCACGTAGAAGAGGATCTGCGTCGTCGGATCGAGCGACCCCTGCACCACCGAGAAGATGACGCCACCGACGGTGCCGAGGAGGAGCAGCACGTTCGAGGCGTTCTGCAGCGGGTAGGTGACTGGCTTGCCGGTGATGAAGCCCTGCAGCTTGCCGAAGGCCATCAGCGAGCCCGAGAACGTCAGCGCGCCGAGGAAGACCTCGAAGCCGGTGGCGGTCATCTGCAGCGTCGAGAGCGCCACGCCCTCGTGCGTGTGGCGATAGAACTCGGCCACACCGACGAGCGCGACGGCCAGGCCGCCGAAGGCGTGCGAGAGCGCGATTCGCTCCGGCATCTTGGTCATCGGGATGTAGAGGCCCATCAGCGTGCCGATCGTCGAGCCGACGACGATGCCGATGAGGATCCACTGGTAGGTGATGATCTCGCGGTGGAGCAGCGTGCCGACGACGGCGCAGAGCATGCCGATCTCGGCGTAGAGCATGCCGCGACGGGCGGTGTCGGCCTTGCCGAGGCCGCGCAGCCCGAGGAGGAACAGGAAGGCGGCGCTGAAGTAGAGGAGCTGGACGACGAGCTCTCTGGTTTCCATTTGTGTCTAGCGCTTTCCCGCCGCGCCCGGCTCGGGCCGCTTGCGGAACATCTTCAGCATGCGATCGGTGATGAGGAAGCCGCCGACGACGTTGATGGTCGCCGAGGCCACCGCGATGACGCCGAGGATGGTGGCGATGGTGCCGTAGCTGCCGCCGGCCGCGACCAGCGAGCCGACGAGCGAGATGCCCGAGATGGCGTTGGTCGCCGACATGAGCGGCGTGTGCAAAAGCGGCGGGACCTTGGCGATGATCTGGAACCCGGCGAAGGCCGCCAGCATGAAGATGTAGAGCCCGAATACGAGGTGTTCGGTCATGACGCTGCCACCTTCTCCTTGGCTGCCAGCGACGGGTGGACGACCGCGCCGCCCTGCGTGACGACGACGCCGCGCTTAATCTCGTCGCCCCCGTCGAGGGCGAGGACCGCCTCTTTCGTCGTGATGTGGAGGATCAGCTTCTCGACGTTGCGCGAGAACATCTGGCTGGCGTGGACCGGCAGATCGCTCGGCAGGTTCTGCGGGCCCATGAGGATGACGCCGCTCTCGGGATCGACGAAGCGCTCGCCCGGCTTCGTGAGCGCGCAGTTGCCGCCCTGCTCGGCGGCGAGGTCGACGATGACCGAGCCCGGCTTCATGCCGCGCGCGGCGTCGGCGGGGATCAGCACCGGCGCGCGCTTGCCGGGGATGAGCGCGGTGGTTACGCACGCGTCGGCGCGCTTGAGCGCCTCGGCGATGAGCGCCGCCTGCTTCTGCTTGTACTCCTCGGAGACCTCCTTCGCGTAGCCGGAGGCGGTCTGCGCGTCCTCCTCGGAGGGGACCTCGATGAAGCGCGCGCCGAGGGACTCGACCTGCTCCTTGACGACCTTGCGCACGTCGAACGCCTCGACGACGGCGCCGAGGCGGCGCGCGGTGGCGATCGCCTGGAGCCCGGCGACGCCTGCGCCGAGGATGAGGAAGCGCGCGGGCGCGAGCGTGCCGGCCGCGGTCACCAGCATCGGGCACATGCGCGGGAGCGCCTCGGCGGCGAGGATGACCGCGCGGTAGCCGGCTACCGTCGCCTGCGACGAGAGCACGTCCATCATCTGCGCCAGCGTGGTGCGCGGGATCGCGTCGAGCGACAGCGAGGTGACCTTGTGCGCCGCCAGTTTGTCGACGAGCGCGCGGTTCACGAGGGGGTAGAGGAGGCTCACCAGCGCCGCGCCCTCGCGCACGCGGAGGACCTCCGCGTCCGTCGGAACCGCGACCTTGCACACGAAGTCCGCGCCCCAGGCGTCGTCGGCCGTGCCGACGGTGGCGCCCGCCTTGCGGTAGTCGTCGTCGCTGGCGCCGGAGGCCACCCCGGCGCCGCTCTCGACGACGATCTCGTGCTTCTTGCCGATGAGGCGCTTCACGCTCTCCGGGACGAGCGCGACGCGACGCTCCCCCGCTATCGATTCACGTACGACGCCGATCTTCACGCCCGCAGGACACCACGCCCGCGCCGTCGGTGCAAGACGGGGAACGTCCCCCCACCCGCGGGGTCCGCGCCCTCAGGTCCGCTCTCGGATCAGCCGCGCGAGGCCGAAAGCTGCGACAGCGCCCGGCCGGCCGCCCCGAGCGCGAGCGCCGAGAGCGCCGCGCCGGCGACCCCGCCGCGACGGAGCGCGAAGGCGCCGAGGCTGGTGCCGGCGACGACCGCCACCAGCCGTCCGGCGGGCGTGCGTGAGAGGCGCCGCGCGGGCGACGGGGGCGGCTGATGGCCGGGCGTCGTCGGGCCGCTGCGGAGCGCGGGGACGTCGGGCCACTCGCGCACGTCGAGCTGGTTCTCGACGCCATGCACGCCGCGCGTGGCGCGGATGCGGCGGATGAGCGGGATCACCTCCGTCGAGAGCACCGGTCCGCTGAGGCGCACGATGCCTTGGCGGGCCTCCACCTGGACGGCGTGCGGGTGGGACACCAGGCGGCCGAGCTGCGCGCGCACGCGTGCGGCGACCTTGTCGTCGGAGAGCTCGCCCTCGCCCCAGACGGTCGCCCCGAGCTCGGCACGCAGCCCGTTCGCGCGGTGCTCGAGATCGCGCACCGCCCGCCCGAGCCCCGCCTGGGCGGAGTGCTGGGCGTGCAGCAGGCGGTCGCGGGTGCGCGCGCGGCGGGCGCGGCCGCGGTCGGGATCGCCGAGGTACATGACGGCGGCGCCGGCGGCTACTCCGGCGACGAACGTCGAGAAATCGGTCATGGGGTCACCTCCCTCGTCGGCGGATGCAGCCGGCGAACCAGCGCGGCGGACGCAACGCCTTCGGCCGCCGCGGGGTCCGGCGCGCGCTTTGCGTCGCTTTTCGCCGCGCGGCGCCAAAAGGCCGGTACGCGGGTTGCTCGTACGCCGGGCATGCGCACCGTCCTCCTCAGCACCGCGCCGCCCGACGACCCCGCGCTCGCCTCGCTCCTCGAGATCGTCCGCACCGAGCTCACGAGCGCGCGACACACCGTGACCGCGTTCGACGTCTCCGACGGCAAAATCGGCTACTGCCAGGGCGAGTTCGACTGCTGGGTGCGCACGCCGGGTCGCTGCACGATCGAAGATGTCCAGCAGAAAATCGTCGCCGCGATGGCGGGGGCCGACGCGCTCGTGCTCGTCGGGCCGATCGCCTTCGGCGGGTTCGGGCACCTCCTCAAGCGGTCGATCGATCGGCTGCTCTGCCTCTTGTCGCCCTTCTTCGAGAAGCGGGCGCTGCTCACGCACCACGAGCCGCGCTACGACGACTCTCCGGCGCTGTACGCGATCGGCCTGCTCGCGCCGTCGCTGGCGCCGGAGGAGGCGGCGGCGCAGGCGGCGACGTTCGAGGCGCTGAACGACGCCAACGCGCTCAATCTCCTCGCGCCCTTTCGCGGCGCGCTGGCGGTCGACCCGGCGCACCCCGAGCGCTGGGCGCACGACGTGCGCGTGCTCCTCGCCGAGGCCGACGAGCCGGGCGCGACGCTCGACGATCGCGACGCGCTCCGCGCGGAGCTGATGGCGGCGGCGCGGCCCGAGCCGGCGCCCGTTCCGCCGCGCGGGCGCATCGCGAGCGCGGCGGTCGTCGTCGGGAGCCCGAAGGAGAAGGGGACCAGCGCCTCCGAGCTGCTGGCGCGCGCGTTCGTGCGGGCGCTCGAGGCGAGCGGCGTGCGCTGCGAGCTGCGCTTCGCGGTCGAGATGGTGAACGGCTCGGCGCACGCCGGGGAGACGGCGCGGGCGATCGCCGGCGCCGACCTGTTGCTGCTGTGCGCGCCGCTGTACGTCGACGCGCTGCCGTCGCCGACGACGCGTGCGCTCGAGCTCGTCGCGCGGGCGCGAGCCGAGGGCGTGGGGCCGCGCGACGCGATGGTGGTGCCGCTCGTGAACTGCGGCTTCCCGGAGCCCGAGCAGACGCGCACGGCGCTCCGGATCCTGCGCCACTTCGCGCGCGCCGGCGGATATCGGTGGGGCGGCGCGCTGCCGCTCGGCGCCGGCGCGGTGGTGACGCCCGAGCGCTCGCTCGACGTCGCGCGCCCGCCGGTCGCGCACGTGGTGAACGCCATCGCGCTGGCGGCGCCGGCGTTGGCCGCGGGCGAGGCGGTGCCGGCGGCGGCGCTCGACGAGATCCTCCGGCCGCCGATGCCCGAGGTCCTTTATCGTCTAGCAGGAGATCTGGGCTGGCGGCTGCAGGCACGCACGCGCGGCGCGACACAGCGCTCGCTGCGCGCGCGCCCGCTCCGGCCGCACTGACTCTAGGTTGGTCGTGGGATCGGCGCGGCTTGGGGAGGTGTGGCCTTTGCTGGGGAAAGCCCTATTGACGTTACAGACGGTCAAAGGAACAAGCCGGCGTGTCGAAAGAAGCCCCTGAGGAGGTCTTGGTCGCCGCCCTGGATCGTGAGCGCAACTGCGACGGCC
>Ga0272446_1001984_pt1 | contig 28764 bp, 27 predicted proteins | sample YNPCB0061_FD_194587 | JGI IMG/M metagenome (GOLD analysis project Ga0272446, IMG submission 194587) | Hot spring microbial mat communities from Yellowstone National Park, WY, United States - YNP-CB-006-1 | ecosystem: Environmental > Aquatic > Thermal springs > Hot (42-90C) > Sediment | place...
CCGCCACTGGCAGGGATGATGGCCACGCGCGTGCCCTCAGCGAGGAGCCGGTCCTCACGCAGGCGACAGAAGGCGATCCTGCTGCCGTCGGGCGAGGGCTGTGGGTCGAAGTAGGAGAAGCCGGCGGTGGTGAGGGGCTCGGGCGGGCCGCCAGCGGCGGGCACGCGCAGCACATCGTAGAAGGCGAAGAGTGAGTCGGCCTCGGGGTCGCGGGTGGCAGTGGTGAGCAAAGATGCTCCATCAGGCATCCAGGCGGGTGGGCCGTAGTGCAGGTCGCCGTCGGTGATGCGGCGTGGGCTCGGCAGCGCCTCGATATCGCCTGCGGGCACGTCGATCAGATAGACGTGGCGCCGCCGTTCGTCGAAGAAGCTGGTGCCGCTGCGATAGGGCAGGCGCGTGATGACCCGCGGGTCGGCGCGGCGCTCCTCGTCGTACGCGCGCTGCTCCTGGGCCCGCCGCGCCTCCCAGGCGCTGGCGGGCGGCACTGCTGTCTCGCCCGCGTCCTCGCGCTGTCGCTCCTCCTCGCTGACCGGCGAGAGACAGGCCAGCGTCCGCCCGTCGGGGCTCCAGGCCGGGTCGCTCGCGCCGTTGGGCAGGGCGGTGAGTTGCTGGGCCTCGCCGCCGTCGCGGGCGATCAGGTAGATCTGTCCGCGCCGATCGTCACGCTCAGAGACAAAGGCCAGCCGGTTGCCGTCCGGACTCCAGCGCGGCTGCCGGTCCTGGTGGCTGCCGGCGCTGAAACGTCGCGGCGGGCGCCCATCGCTGGGCGCCAGATAGATGGCCCGGCGATAGCCGTTGGCCTGCCGATCGACCGTGACCTGGACATAGGCAACATCGCGGCCGTCCGGGCTGATGCGCACATCCTCGAGCCAGGCCAGATCGTACAGGTCTTCAACCGTCAACGGGGAGCGAGGGATGGTCATTGGGCGTGGCCCACTTTCAGCTGGGAGGTGATTGGCGACTGCGTCACCTTTGATGCAGCCGGCGCTATTGTACCACAGCTCGCGCTTCGCCGGACAATCTCCCCGTCCACGACACTGTATCACTCACCGGGGCACGGCACCCTCCTGGAATTAGCTCGATCAGCACATCACCATGGTGTTTTGACAGGCATTACATGCAAGCAAACTTGACAAGATAGGTCGCCTGGCGTATACTTCAGACAGTTCGCGCTGCCAGGCCGCGATATTCCGGCATTTTTCACGTGCAGCACATCGCGACATTGGTTGCCACGCACGGTGTTCGACAGACGGTTTGTGGCTCAGAGGAGTATGTCAATGTCTGACAACGGTATGATTCCCGATCGCACACCGCTTTCCGTGTTGCTCTTCCACGCCGCGATGCAGAACGGGCAGTCGATCAGCGATTTCGCCGAGACGGTCCACATTGGCGCGATCTCGCTGCGCCAGTTTATCAACGGCAATTCGCAGCGCCCACGCCAGAAGACGCTGGAGTTGATCGGCAGCGCGCTGCATATGCCGGTGGACGAGGTGCGGGAGCGGATGCAGATCCTGCCTGAGGCTGCGCCGGAATTTGGCGATTGGCTCCGCGCCCAGATGCAGGCGGGCCGCTTCTCGCGCGCCAGGCTCACCCGTGAGACCAAGATCAGCGATGGCGCGCTGCGCAACTACCTCAGTGGTCAGACCCTGCCGGACGCCGACCAGGCCCGGCGCCTGGCTGAGGTGCTTGATGTGCCGTCATACGAGATTGCACGGGTCATTGTCGCCAATACCGTGGTCCAGCACGGGGGCGCCGTCGCGCCGGCTGCACCATCTGCCGAGGAGCACGCCCTGGCCGCAGCACCCCAGGCGCCGCGCGAAGCCGCCGAGGCGTTGCCCACCGGCGTTCCCGTGGTGCAGGGCTTTGCCCCCGTCCCGCCTGCCCCTGCCACTACGGCGCCCACCGCCGATGAGCTCACGCTGCTCGGCCTCTGGCGCCAGCTCCATCCCCAGGCGCGCCGCGCCACCCTGAACTACATCGCGATGCTGCTCGCCGAACGCTAGCTCCCCATCCTCGAACGGTCAGCGTGAGGGTATGCTGCCGGCGTTGCCGCCAGTGTACCCTCACGCGATTTGACAAAAGCGCGCCCCCGGCGTATAATGCGCCACGATGCGCTGCATCCACGTGCCGAAGTGGCGGAACTGGCAGACGCGCTACGTTCAGGGCGTAGTGAGGGTAACCTCGTGTGGGTTCAAATCCCACCTTCGGCACCACAATATCGCATCCGTTGGGGGATAGTTTAAAGGTAGAACGCCTGATTCTGGCTCAGGTAGTTGGGGTTCGAGTCCCTGTCCCCCAGCCAGACTGTTCGCCGCTACGCAGAAGCGTGGCGGCGTTGTTCTTGGCTACTGCGCCGTCTCGAAGGCGCGGATGACCACCCCCAGCAGAAATAGGCAGACGGCTGCGAAGATCAGCGCCTCCCAGCGGCCGCCGCGCCCCCGGTTGTAGGCCAGTGCGCCCGGCAGGCCGAGCAGCGCCACGACGCCGTAGACGATGTGGAGCGCCAGGCCGCCCGCTGCAGCCGGCGCGCGCGCCAGCAGGATAGCGCCCAGCAGACATTGGGCGCCAATCAGTAACTGGGCTACCCAGAGTGCGGCCCGGTAGCCCTGACCAACCTGGCTGCGCCAGGCGCAGACCAGGCCCCACACCAGGAGCAGGACGAGCAGGCCCGCGATCGTGAACTGGAGCCGGGCATGGAGCTGGTCGATACGCTCGATCATGGCAACGGTTTCTCCTGGAGACCATTGTAGCGCAGTCCTCGCCCGCTAGCCGCCGCGACGAGGGTGCAGGGCTCCGTCAACGTCCGGTTGATCGTCCGCGCCCCGGCTCCTGGTGCGAAGGCCAGTTGCGTGGCCGGTCGCGCCCGCGCCGGCGGGCTGTGCAGCGGCGAGCCCGCGGCGTCAGTCGCCGGGCGGACGACGTTGACGTGGCCCTGGACCAGGCCGTGACGTAACCTCAGGATCCGTGGCTCAGGGTATACTGTCTGTTGCAGCTCACTGCGCAGCCAGATATGATCTCCTTCGCCGGGGGCCTGCCCGCACCCGAGCTGTTCCCTGCCGAGGAGCTCTGTGTGGCTGCCGAGCGCGCCATCGCCGATGCGCCGCTGGCCGCGCTCCAGTATGGCCCCACCGAAGGCTATGGGCCGCTGCGCGAGCTGGTCGCCGGCTGGCTCGAACCGCTGGGCCTGCAGCTCCCCGGCGACCAGGTGCTGAGCTGAGCTGGACGCGGCCGGACGGGGGGATGTTTCTCTGGCTGACCCTGCCCGCCATCCTCGATGCCGCCGCACTGCTCGAGCGGGCCGTCGCGCGGGCGTGGCCTTCGTGCCCGGCGCGCCGTTTCATCCGCGGGGCGGTGGGGCCAATACGCTGCGCCTCAACTTCTCGCACAGCGACCCGGACCGCATCAGTGAGGGCGTGCGCCGCCTGGGCGAGGCCATACGTAGTCTGTAGGATCCTCACCATGACTATCGGCTGGATCGAGTGTCTGATCATCCTGGGGCTGGTTGCGCTGGTGGTGGCGCTGGCCTTTCGGGTGGGGTATGATCGCGGGAGCAGGCGCTGATGGGGATCCTCTTCGGGCTCCTGGCGGCCCTTGGCTGGGGCGGTGGCGACTTCGTGTTGAGCCGCATCTCGCGTACCAGCGGGCCGCTGGCTACCATGCTGTATGTGCAGGCGGCCGGCATCGGGGCGATTGGCCTGGTGCTGCTGGTACGCCGCGACCTGCCGCCGCTCGATCCGCAGCTCTGGGCGCTGGCTGTGGCGGTGAACGTGCTGAATGTGGCCGGGACGCTCTTCCTCTACCGGGCGCTGGCCGTCGGCACGGTGATGATCGTCTCGCCAATCGCTGCAAGCTTTGCGGTGGTGACGGCGACGCTGGCCCTGCTGGGCGGCGAGCGCCTGGCGCCCCTGACCCTCGCCGGGGTGGCGCTGGTCATGGCCGGCGTGGTGGTGGTCTCGCGGGCCCCCGGGGCCGCGCCCGTCTCGCTGGCGGGCGTGCCGGAGGCCCTGGGCGCGGCCCTCGCCTACGGGGTCTTCTTCTACCTGCTGCGCCCGGTGACCGAGGGCCTGGGTGTTGCCTGGCCCATCCTCATCGGCCGGGTGATGGCCGGTGGCGTCGCCGTCGTGGCGCTGCTCTGGCGGCGCCAGCGCCCGGCGCCCCTTACGCCCCGGCTCGCCTGGCTGACGGTGCTTGCCACGTCGCTCGATACACTCGGCTTTCTGGCCTACAATACTGGCATCGCCACGGCCTATGTGAGCGTTGTCACGGCCCTGGCCTCGATCTTCAGCGCGGTCACCGTGCTGCTCGCCTGGGTGCTGCTGCGTGAGCGCCTCGCCTCGGTCCAGTGGGCCGGCGTGGCGGCGGTCCTGCTGGGGGTCTTGCTGGTGAGCCTGTAATGAGGGCGTGTGCATTACACGATCGTCGATAGCCCCCTGGGGCGGCTGCTGGTGGCCTCAAGCGCGCGGGGGCTGTGCCTGATCGGCCTCGCTGACGACGATGCCGGCCTTCTGCAGGAGTTGCGCCGCGCCGCCCCGCAGGCGCAGCTCCTGCGCGACGATGGCGGGCTCGCCGCCATCGCCGCGGCGCTGACGGCCTACCTCGCGGGTCGCGGGCCATGCCCCGCGTTGCCGCTCGATCTGCCCGGCACGCCCTTCCAGCGCCGGGTCTGGGAGGCGTTGCGCGCCATCCCCTACGGCGAGACCCGTAGCTACCGGCAGATCGCTGAGGGCCTCGGCCTGGGGCCAGGCGCGGCCCGGGCGGTGGGTGGGGCCTGCGCGGCCAACCCGGTGGCCCTGGTGGTGCCCTGCCACCGCGCCGTGGCCAGCGACGGCCAGCTCCAGGGCTTTCGCTGGGGTCTCGAGCGCAAGCGGGCGCTGCTGGCCCTGGAGCGCCAGCAGCGATGAGCGCGTCGTGGGCCTACGGGGTGCGCATCAATCCGTTGCCAGGGCGGCGGCGGGCGCGCGGCGGATGCTGACGGAGTGGGGTGTGGGGCGGCTGCGCTGCCCCACGAGGTGTTATACCAAATCCAGTTGGCAGTTCCGCATTGTCGTTGCCGTCATCACTCATCGTGACGCCATGTGCGGCAATCTGCAATCCAAAATCTGCAATCGGAAATGGTATTACAACGCGCTGGGCGGGATGATGTACCACAGTACCCGGTTGCCCCAGGCGATCAGGCTCTCCCAGAAGAGCAGTGCGAGCAAGGTCACACTGACGAGGCGTCCACCCCACCCCCGGCGCCAGAGCCAGGCCAGGCCGATCCCGGCCAGCAGGGCGACGACCGGCGCCACGAAGACCATGTGCTTGTTCCAGAGCCCGAACCAGCGCTCGGCCAGCGAGGTGGCGACGAACAGGGCGGCATAGGCCAGGCCCAGATGGGTGACGAAGCGCGTGCGCCAGTTGCTGACCAGGGCCACCAGGGCCGCTCCGGCGAGCAAGACCGGCCAGACCCGGAAGTGGGCGGCCAGGTGCTGGCTGAAGCTGTTGATCGGGGTGCCGAAGAAGGCCTCGGTGTCGCGCCCGACGCTGCCCTCACTGGCGATCAGGCCAAGGTAGCTCGGAATGGTGCGCTGCACCAGGGTGAGGGTGTAGCTGCCGTAGACGAATACCCAGGCGAGCAGCAGCCCGAGGAGCACGCTGAGCAGCACGGGGCGGCTGGCTCGCCGGCCCGCCGCCCCGCCGAGCAGGGCCAGGCTGCTGGCCAGCGTTGCGCCCACGAAGGGCACGAAGGCGACGTGGGTGACATACGCGCCCGTCGCCAGCGCCAGCGCAAGCGTTGCCAGCCCGCTGCGCACCAGCCACTGCCGGCCAGTTCGCCGCTGCCCCTGCGTTGCTGGCGACCCGGGCGCGACCAGTGGCCCACCAGCGGCCCGTGTGGCGCCGGGCGTGAGCCAGGGGGCGACCAGCCACTGCACCCCGACCAGGGCCAGCATCGTCAGCCAGATGCCGATCGTCGTCGGGAAGCTGCCGTCGTGGAAGAAGAGGTAACCAACCGGCAGGGCCGCGTAGACCAGGCCGCCCCAGGCCGCCCCGGCCAGGCGCTGAGGGCCGCCGCGCAGCAGGGTCAGCATGAGCAGCGGCAGCGTTGCCTCCAGCAGGGCCGTCACCATCTTGACTGCGGCGATCAGTTCGCCACGCGCCGGCCAGATCGCGGTGAGCGGGAGCAGCAGGTAGTAGGTTAGCAGACTGTAGGGCACCGGCTCGCGCGTACCCCATTCAAACTGCTGCTCCAGCCGCTCCCGGACCTGCTGCTCCTGGCCGGCGGCGATCATCAGCAACTGGTTGGCGCGCAGCCCCTGGTCGATCACCATGAACTGGGGGTGGAGTGTCCCCGCCAGGCGCAGGGTGAAGATCAGCAACACGGCCAGGCGGAGCATCGTCGGCGCGGCGAGCCCGGTAGGGCGCGGGGCGTTGCGCAGCACCAGGATGCGCAGGGCAAGAGCCAGCAGCAGGCTGAGCGGCAACACCTGGAGCAGCAGCGGCAGGCCCAGAGCAGCCTGCATGCGCAGGCTCAGGGCGCCGCCGGGCCAGCCGGCCAGCAGGCCGCTGAAGAATGCCAGCAGGAACAGCGTAGGCAGCGCGGCGACGCGGCTGGGCAAGCCGATCAGGCGCAGCGCCCAGAGGCTGAGCAGCAGCACCAGGGCCAGTTCGACGGCCGGTTCCAGCGGGGGTAGCGCCCAGACCTTGCCGGCGGGGCGCACCTCGATCCAGGCGAGCGAGACGCCCAGCGCGCGCTCGTCGGGGGGGAGAACGAACGTCTCGGTCGCGATCAGGAGCGTCAGGTCGCCGCTGGCGCGGTCGGCGGCGCCGGCGGGCAGTGCCAGCCGCAACTCCTGCCAGTGGGGGTGCAGTTCGGCCTCGACCAGGGTCCGGCCCGGGATGGCGATGCGCAGACTGCGCCCCGCGCCGGGCTCGGCGCCGCCGAACAGCCGCAGTTGCACGATCTGCGGGCCGGGGCCCACGCCGGGCAGCACAATGCGCGCCTGCCCGGTCGTCCAGCGCTGGAAGCCGTGCGTGGCCGCCTCAGGGCGGTAGACGCCGCCCAGCCGCAACGGGGTGGGGCTGGCCGCAAGTGACTCGCGACCGGCGACGGGCGCCTGGTAGGCCAGCCCGCTGAGCACGAAGGCCAGCACCACCAGAACCGGGGCAAGCCCGCCACACCAGACGAGCTCAAACAGGGCGGCCAGCAGCGGGCGCAGCCAGGGTGCACGCTGCCCCACGGCTGGCAGGTGCCGGCCCCCTGGCCCTGACTTGTTCACGGCATCGCTCACGCTACTGGCGCTCGCCAACTGGGTTGGGGCGACCGCTGCACAGGCACGGTGTCCCGCCCGTTTGACCGGGCACCGCGCCCGGTCATCACCTGGCAAGATCCTGCTGGCAAACGCCGTTTTGCCCACGCCGGATGTGCGGCTGTCCCGCCCGCGTACCCGGGTTTGCCCGCAGGATCCCGGCAATTCCAGCGGCGATTATAGCATGTGCGCCGCCCCGCTCGTCCGCCTAGCCCGGCGCCAGCACGTCGGGTGATGGCCCCAGAATATCGGCCACCACATCCCTGGCCCAGTAACGGACCTGGCCGTTGCGCGACAGGCGCCGAACCCCGTCCAGCTGGCCCCCCAGCGTCACAATGGCAGGTTCTTCGCTGAACTGGCCATCGTGCTCCTTGATCTGGCCCAGGCCAACGCAGGCCAGGAGCCCGTTGCACAGGCAGCGCCGCTCCTCGGTATTGCGCACCAGCCCCCGTTTGCCGAGGTAGCCCTCGACCGGCCCTGCAGCGCAGCGCTGAAACAGCGAGCGAGTGCCCTGGTCATCGGCTGCCGTCACCCCCACCTGCTGGAGCAACCCGATGTCGCAGATGCGCTGGCGCTGCGTGAACACCTCCTGGTCGGCGAGTGTGCCGGCGATCTGCACGACTTTGAACGAGAAGCCGGTGGGTGACACCAGGGTGGTGCGCACCAGGGACGCATCATCGATACCGCTCCGCAGGGCCTCGAAGATCGCCGACCGATACTCGGCGCGCATGCCGGACTCCTCGGCCAGGGCGAAAGCCGAGCCAACCTGGATGCCGGTTGCGCCCATGTCCAGCGCCAGTTGCAGCTGCTCGCGGCTGCCATAGCCGCCAGCCAGCCAGAATGGCAGGCCCACCGCGCGGATCGCCGCAAGGTCGGCGGCATCGCGGGGCCCATAGATCGGCTGGCCGCTTTCGTCGCAGTGCAGCGGCCCGACCGGGTTTGCATTGTGGCCGCCGGCGGTGTGGTTCTCCACAATCAGTCCATCGGGGGGCTCGCTCGCACTTGCCGCAAGGGCCTGGGCCAGTTCGGGCAGGGTGACGATGGCCAGGAAGGCCGGCCGCTTGAGCGGGCGGTGGGCCAGCGCGCCATCACCGACCTGGCGGGGGTCAAAGGCCAGTGCGAATCGCTCGCCGGCGCCCTGGTACAGCACGGCGAGGTCACGCTGCACCGGCTCGTGTTGCGCCAGGCGTGAGCAGAGGGCAGGCAGGCCTTCCGGATTGCCGGCGCCGACCACGACCCCATCCACGCCGGCGAGCATCGCGCCATACATGACAAATGGCAGTGGCAATTCGATCTTGTTCAGAAAGTTCATAAAGATCGCGCCACGATGCCCTTCCTTGGCGAGCCAGACCTCGGCAAAGGCGGTGGCGATCAGCAACTCGATCACCGCCGGGTCCAGCCGCAGGGTCATCGTGCCGTCGATCGTGGCGCTCGCTGGCCCGCCAACCTGACCCCGCACCGCCACCATCGGTGAGCTCTTGAAGCGCGCCGTGGGCGCCTTGCCACCGTCCACGAAATAGCGTTCGCAGATCCGCTGCCCGATGGTGACCCCGAAGGTCCGGTCAAAGGCGGCGAGGGCTCGGCGCGCGTGTCCCCCCGGGTCGCCAAGTTGCAGCAGTCGCACGTAGACCACATCGAGCGCGGTGCCCGAGACGGTACCGGCCGTTGCGCCGCGCTGCTCGCTGGCAACGGCGCGTGCCAATCGCCAGTTGGAGACGTAGACCCCCATGCCGCCCTGGATGAGCTTGACGCGACTCAGATCGTGCATCATTTCAGATCCTGGGCCTGAAGCGCCAGCAGTGCCGCGCTGAGTTGATTACGCACCGCAACAACGGTACGGCCCCGGCACAGGGCAACCTGTGGCTGATCCTCGAGCCGCCCGCAGAACCCGCTGCCTGACTGCCAGATGAATGCCCGGTACTCCACGTCCGCAACCTTCATAGGATAGACACGCCCTTTGCGCACGGTGCGCTTCGTTGAATCAGCCATGGCCCGGTCCTTTCGTTTGCGTGCCATCGGGGCAACGACCAGTCAGCTCTGATGAGTCTGGCTTGCCTCTGAGAAACATGAACATGACAGGTTCAACGCCATCGTGGCGCTCAAGCTGTTGGACAGTATCCGGGGAGGAACAGGAGGAGGAGCAGCAGCGGGTGACGAGCTGTGGGAACAGGCTGGTTCCCATTCCTTACAGCATAGCACGGATCGAACTGCCCCGATAGGAAAGAAAATGGTACCAGATTGCACCTTGCTATCTGTCAGAGACGTGGTATACTCATACAGTACGCCAACATCATCTGCTGTGAGACCCCTCCTCCTCCACTCTCCTGGTCCCACGGTCGCACTTCGTCGCTCGAAGCATGTTGTTGTTGTGGTCGCCGGAGCGAGCGTGCCAGCGAGACTGTCTGGCCACCGGCCGTTCGAGATGTCGATGTGTTGATCGCGGGAGCAGCAGCGCTGTTCTCCGCCAGTACTGCGCAGGAGCGCAGAGGAGTAGTTCCATGCACGTCAAGTTGTTTGTTGGAAATCTGCCCTGGAGCGTCGGTGATGCCGAACTGAGCGATATCTTCGCCAGTCACGGCAATGTTCAGAGCGCGCGCGTGATCAGTGACCGGGACACCGGTCGCTCGCGTGGCTTCGGCTTTGTCGAGATCGAGACGGACGATATCGGCGCGCTTATCCGCGCGACCGACGGCCGGGAGATTGACGGGCGCAATCTGCGCGTCAACGAAGCCGAGGACAAGCCCTCGAATAGCCGTAGCTCGGGAGGCCGGGGCGGCTTCGGTGGTCGGCGCGATCGCTACTAATTGATCGTTGTGGCTGCGGGTCACCGCGCCAGGCCGATGCGGAGGCGAGGGGCAACCCTGCGCCTCCGTGTTGTGTAAGGAGGATCGTCTGTGGCCGACCAGCCGCCGCCCGCCCCCCCTGGCGCCACGTCCTGGACGAGCTGGGCCCAGAGTATCGTCAATGGCGCCGTCGGCGATTACCTGCATGCCCGTCAGAACGGCCTCGGCATCGCCATGGCCTTCTATCACCACGATCGCCCGCTACCTCTGCAGCGCGAGGCGATCCTCCAGGCCCACCCCCACCCCACCACCAGACTCTGCGTCCTGGTCCATGGCCTCGGCTGCAACGAGGACGTCTGGACCTACCCGGACCCGGCGCGACCCGCAGGCGAGACGAGCTATGGCGCGGCGCTCCAGGCCGACCTTGGCTATACGCCGCTGTTCGTGCGCTACAACAGCGGGCTGGCCATCGCCGAGAATGGCCGGCAGCTGGCCACGTTGCTGGCTGACCTGGTCGAGGCCTATCCGTTACCGGTCGACGAGCTCATCCTGATCGGCCATAGCATGGGCGGGCTGGTGATCAGATACGCCTGCCACGATGCCGCGCAACACCAGGCGCCGTGGGTCGGGCACGTTCGCCAGGTGTTCTACCTGGGCAGCCCCCACGACGGCGCGCCCCTGGCGTTGCTCAGCCACATCGCTGCCGAGGTGCTCACTGCCGTACCTAACCCGATCACCAGGCTCATCGGTGACATCTTCAATCTGCGCAGTCAGGGCATCAAGGATCTGCGTGCGGCCCCGCTCGTCGATGCGCACGGCCACCACCCCGCCGAGGAGCCTGTGCCGCAGCAGGTCGTGCCCTGGTTGATGACCGCGCAACACTACCTGGTCGTCGGCACGCTGGGCGACGATCCCCAGCACCTCGCATCGATTCTGCTTGGCGATGGGCTGGTGCTGGTGCCACGGATGCCCACGACCCCGCCCGACGGCACAGGCCCCGATCCCATCCTGCCCGACCAGATTGTCTGTTTCCCGCGGACCGGCCACCTGCGGCTGGCCCGCGACCCGGCGGTGTACCAGCAGATTCGCCGGTGGTGTGCCGGCGCGGAAGGAGTGCTCGATGGAGCCTGAGACGCTGCGGCAGCTCCGGGGCGCGGCCGATCTTACCACCGACGCGGTTGGCGCCACCGTCGGCGCGATCGCCGAAGCGCACCTGGCGATCATGGGCCAGGTCTACGCGCCCCTCGGGCTGCTCGGCCCATTGGCCGCGCCCGCCCGGGGGATCGCGCAGATCCAGACGGCAATCACCAGAGGCGTCTACCAGACCATCCTGGGGGTCAACGCGGTGGTCGCCTGCGCTACCACGGCGCTGCTCGATCGGCGGGACGAAACGCACTAACCGAGGGCAGCCACCGCGCTCTGCGCGCTCTCCGCCGGCTTGACCTTGCGGGCCGCCTCGACAATGCGTCCCTCTTCGTCGATCACAAAGTGCGAGCGCTCGATGCCCATGTACTTCTTGCCATACATGTTCTTCTCGACCCAGACCCCGTACGCCTCGGCTACAGCGTGCTGATCATCAACCAGCAGGGTGAAGGGCAGATTGTGCCTGGTCTTGAACTTCTGGTGTGACTTCACGCCGTCGGGGCTGACGCCGAGCACGACGGCGTTCTTCTCCTCGATCAGCGGGTAGCTATCACGAAACGAACAGGCCTGTGTCGTGCAGCCCGAGGTATCATCCTTCGGATAGAAGTAGAGGATCACCTTCTTGCCGCGGAACTGCGAGAGCCGGACCGGCTCGCCGCTGTCGCTCACTAGCTCGAAGTCGGGTGCCAGATCACCGGCCTTGACCATATCCTCAGCCATGCTGTGCTCCTTGTCGAACGCTGACCACTCCTCTTGATTCTACCTGAATTCTCTGCGCTCGAAGCCGGTTGTTTGCACCGGGCTGAGGCAACCTCCCTGGGGCAAGCGCCAGACAACGCACCGCGTGGGGCGGCGTAGCCGCTGCACACCCCATCCGCCGGAGGCGGACGTTGCACGATCCTGCTGGCAAACCCGGGTGCGCGCTGGCTCGTGGTGCCGGATCTGCCGGCGGACACGACGACGTTGCACGATCCTGCTGGCAAACCCGGGTGCGCGGGCGTCCCGCCCGCACACCCGGCGTGGGAAAAACGGCGTTCGCCGGCAGGATCGGCGCACAAGCCCTGGGGGCTCGCCAGCATTGCTGGCGAGCCCCCAGGGCTGAGGTGGAGCGTTCTCGGCCCCGGCAGGGCCAGCCAACGCTCAATCCGCCATGGTCGCGGTGCCACTGGGCGCCTTGTTATTGATCTTGGCCAGGTCAGGCAGAGGCAGAAGATCGGGGTAGGCGCTGCTGCCGTGCTCGAAGGCGTCGAGCCCGGCCTCCTCCTCCTCGGCGTTGACCCGCAAGCCAACGGTGGCCCGAATGGTGGCAAAGAGGATGAACGTTGTGGCGAAGGTCCAGGCTGCGCAGGCGACAACACCGATCAGCTGGCTGACCAGCTGGCTGAAGCCGCCACCGCTGAAGAGGCCGCCGTCGACGGCAAAAAGCCCGACCGCCAGCGTGCCCCACACGCCATTGACCAAATGCACCGGCACCGCGCCGACCGCGTCGTCGATCTTCAGCCGATCCAGCACCGGCGTGGAGAAGACGATCAGCGGGCCGGCCACCAGGCCGATGATCAGCGAGGAGAGCGGCGAGACGAAGGCGCAGCCGGCAGTGATCGCCACCAGGCCGCCGAGCGCGCCGTTCAGCGTCGATCCCAGGTCGGGCTTGCCATTGCGCAGCCAGTGGATCATCATGGCCGAGAACGCGCCGGCCGCCGCGGCGATATTGGTATTCGCCGCGATCAGCGCGATCGCATCGGCGCTGCTGCCAATCGCTGCCAGCTGGCTGCCGGGGTTGAAGCCGAACCAGCCCAGCCAGAGGATGAACACGCCCAGCGTGCCAAGCGCGGCCGAGTGGCCGGGGATCAGATTGACCTGGCCATTCGGGCCGTACTTGTCAAGGCGCGGCCCCAGCAGCCAGGCGCCCACCAGCGCAGCCCAGCCGCCGACGCTGTGCACCACCGTGGAGCCGGCAAAGTCCTTGAAGCCCAGTTCAGCCAGCCAGCCCCCGCCCCAGACCCAGTGGCCAAAGATCGGGTAGATCAGGCCCGAGATCACAATGCTGTAGAGCAGATAGGCCACAAACTTCGTGCGCTCGGCCATCGCGCCCGACACGATGGTGGCCGCCGTTGCCGCGAAGACCAGCTGGAACAGCCAGAAGGCCATCACCGGGACGGTGCCGACATCACCCTCGACACCGCTCAGGAAAAAGTGACTGAGCCCGATGAACGGTGTGCCCTCGCCGAACATCAGGCCGTAGCCAACCGCCCAGAAGGCCAGCGTGCCCATCACGAAGTCGATGAAGTTCTTCATCATGATGTTGATGGTGTTCTTCGACCGCGTGAAGCCAGCCTCGACCAGCGCAAAGCCGGCCTGCATGAAGAAGACCAGGAACGCTGTCATCAGCACCCAGACCGTATCGATGCCACGCACCACGTCGGCCATCGTTGGCTCATCTTGTGCGAACGCCCGGCTGCTGAAGGCCAGCATCAGGCCAAACACGCCCCCCAGAACCGCCAGCCAGCGACCACGGAACAGCCCTTTCATCGTCGTCTCCTCACGTCAGGTGCAGTACCAGGGCTGTCCACACACGCAGAAGCGACCTTGCAGCGTTGTGATGGCTGCAATGCCGCTTTCAATGGGCGCGCGCTGATGGTTGGCCTACAGCCCGATGGCCGTCTTCGCCGTTCGGGCCCGCCAGGCAGCGCTGCCGAGTCGTTTCTTGCCCTGGTATGGGAAGAATCTCCCTGATCGTAACGGGGAGTGTACAACCCGGCTAGATGCAATCGTACCGAAATCTCGCCATCGGCGCCTGGATACTTTGTACAGATCGCGGTGAACATCACCCACAGGTGGCCCAACGAGACGACGCCAGCGGCTGCTGCGCCCCAATCCTACAACCACGTCCCCACGACCAGCCCCAACCAGGCGCAGAGCAGGCCGAGGGCCGGCTGCCCGCACAGGTTGGCCAGCGCTGCGCGCCGGCTGCCCCGCCGCCAGAGCTGGACCGTCTCGAAGATAAATGAGGAAAATGTGGTGTACGTCGCGCAGAAGCCGATCCCGGCGATCGCCTGGATCGAGTTGATCGGCCAGTTCGGGTGGGTGGCAACCAGGCCGCCGATCAGCCCGAGCAGCAGGCTGCCGCTGAGGTTCACCAGGAAGGTGCCGAGCGGAAAGGTGCCGCCCCACCAGCCCTGGATCAGCCGTACCGCGTGGAAGCGACTCAGCGCGCCAACGATCGCGCCAAGCGCCAGGAGCAGGTAGGTCACTCGCGTATCCTGCCGACAAGCACGCGGTGGCCCAGCTGCGCCAGGACGATGCCCAGGAGCGCCGCTAACACCCCGCCGAAGAGCGAGATGAGCTGATAGCTTGCGGCGCTGGGCAGCGCCCCGGCCTGGATCAAGCGCACGCTCTCCACACTCACCGACGAGAAGGTGGTCAGGCCACCCAGCAACCCTACTGCGACGAACAGCTGCACTTCGCGCCGCACGTTAATCAGCTCGAGGAACAGGGTCTGCATCATTCCGATCAGCAGGCAGCCCACCAGGTTGACCGTGAGTGTGCCGAGTGGCAGGCCCTGCGGGGCAAATGGCCCCGCCATGCTGCTGATGGTGAAGCGCGCGCTGGCCCCCAGCACCGCGCCCACCGCGATCGCTGCCTCGCTCGTGGGTAATGCCGCGAGACGCCAGCGCCGCGCCGGGCGCCCGGCGCCGGCCAGTGCCCTCGCTGCGCCCGCAGCGTTCTGCTCCGCATCGGGCGGGTTGGCGCTGCGTGCCTCCGCAGGCGCTGGCAAAGCGCTCCCCGGATCCGGATCTGGCGTGATCGTGCGCATAGCCCTCAGCGGCGTCAGGCCGAAGTATCCGCCACAGCGTGGTCCGTTGCCCCTCCGCGCCGGGGTATGCTTCGGCCCGATGTGGCCCCGTCACCCCGGCACCGTCTCACCCCATCACCCCTGCCCACCTGCGCGGGCATCGCGGGCGACCCAGCCGGTGATCCGGGTCACCGCCGCGGCAATCAGCGCGGTCAGCAAGCCATTGGCCACCGCCGCCCGAGGCAGGCTGACCCCCGCTGGCGGGGCCAGCGCCGGCACGCCCGTGAGCCGGGCCGCCAGCCGCATGCTCCCCGTCGCCAGCGCCAGCGGGAGCAGCGAGCCAACCCCGGCGCCCACCGCTGTGCCCAGCACCCCGCTGCGCTCCTCGCCGGCCGCGCCGAGTTGCTCGCGAGCCTGCTGCGCGGGCGTCTTGCCCGTCAGCGCAGACGCCACAGCAATCAGCAGCGTCCCCAGGCCGACGAAGCCGCCGATGAAGATCCCGGCTCCGGCCAGCACCGTGCTACTGCGCACCTCGGCCGGCGGGCGGCGAAAGGTCAGCACCTGGCTGATGAACGCCAGCAGGTAGAAGATCGATCCCCAGAAACCCGAAAACACCAGGGCGCGGCTCAGATCCTCGCCCTGCAAGCGGAAGGTGGTGCGCGACGTTTCGGTCGTCATAGGTTCATCCTTGTACGGATTACACAGCATGATACTGCTTGTAACGATTCTGATCACCTGAATACTATACCAGACCCGCCGTGTCTGGTGTTTGCGTTGCGGCCCCCGCAGCCGCGGCGTATACTGACAGCAGCCGTGGCAGCGTGCACATCACCCCGATGCCAGCGCCAGCGCGCTACAAGCGACATCATGCGGAGGTGCCTGCGATGCGTCCGCAAACGATCACGCGCAGCGAGGCCCGCCAGATCTATGACCGCCTCGGTGCCGGCCTGGAGTTGACCACGCCCTTTGAAGGGCGGGCCAAGACGCTCGCCCTCGACCTGCTGGCCGTGCGCCCCGGGCAGCAGGTGCTGCACGTCGGGGTCGGCACCGGCGCCGAGCACGCGGCGCTGCAGCGCGCCGCCGGCCCGGCCGGGCTCGTGGTCGGCTGCGACCTCTCGCGCGGTATGCTCGAGCTGACGCGCCAACGCGCCGCTACGCCGCTCTGTGAGGGCGACGCCGCCCGCCTGCCGTTTGCCGCGCAGCGCTTCGACCGCCTCTTCTCGGCCTATATGCTCGACCTGCTGCCGCTCGCCGAGATCCCGCTGGTGCTCGCCGAGTTTCGCCGTGTGCTCCGGCCCGACGGCCGGCTGGCGCTGGTCTCGCTCACCGAGGGCGCCGATCCGCCGAGCCGGCTCTTCATGGCCGGTTGGAAGCTCGTCTACCAGCTCAACCCGCGCTGCCTGGGTGGCTGCCGCCCGCTGCAACTCGCGGCCCTGCTCGCCCGCGCCGGCTTCACCGTCGAACGACACGTCGTCGTTCAGCTGGGTTTCCCCAGCGAAGTGCTGGTCGGGACGTAGCGGACCAACCCCGATGCGGATCATCATCCCCAGTGATGTGTTTCCGCCCACCGGCAAGGGTGGCGCGGCCTGGAGCAGTCACACCCTCGCGCGGGCGCTGCTCGCCCATGGCCACGCCGTGACCGCAGTGGTGCCCGTTCGCGGCCAGCGCGGCGTCAGCGCCTGCGACGCGCTTGGCGTGCCGGCCCTTCAGGTGGGCTACCCCGCGCCGGCGATCCCCATCGTGCAGAACTACTTCCGCCACGAGGCTCTCTGGCGGCCGCTGGCCCGCGTCATCGTTGCCGAGGCGCGCCGTGGCCCCCTGCCCACCGCCATCCACGCCCAGCACGTACAGGTTGCCCCTGCGGCGGTGCTCGCCGGACGCGAACTGGGGACGCCCGTGGTGGTGACGGTGCGCGATCACTGGCCCTGGGACTACTTTGCCACCGGGCTCCACGGTGATCGTCTGCCCTTCGGGCGGCCCGGCTGGCCCGGGCTGGCCACCGACCTGGTGGCGCGGCTCGGGCCGCTGCGGGGCGCGCTGGCCCTGCCGGCCCTGCCGTACATGCTGGCCCATCTGCGGCGCCGGGCCGCCTTCCTGGCCCGCGCCGACGCCGTGGTGGCGGTGAGCAGCTACATCGCCCGCCGCCTCGCCCCGATTGTGCCGGCTGAGCGCATCCACGTGCTACCGAACATGGTCGACATCAGCGCCGCCGAGTCGGTTGCCGCCCTTCCCCCCGCAACGAACTGGACGGGGGCCTTGCTGCTCTTCGTCGGTAAGCTCGAGCCGAACAAGGGCGCCGGGTTGCTACCGGCCATCTTCCGCGAGTTTGCCGCCCACGCGCCGGGCAGGCTGCCGCCGTTCACGCTGCTCGTGGCCGGCGACGGCGTGCTGCGCAGCCAGTTGGAACGGGAGTTGGCCGCCCTCAGCGTTCCGACTCGCTTCCTGGCCTGGGCGAGCCACGACGAGGTGCTGCGGCTGCTGGCCCGCTGTGACCTCTTGCTCTTCCCCTCGCTCTGGGGCGAGCCGCTGAGCCGTGTCTTGCTCGAGGCGGCCTGTCTCGGCGCGCCCATCCTGGCCATGCCTACCGGCGGCACGCCCGATATCGTGGCCGACGGCGCGACCGGCGCGCTCGCGCCGTCGCCACGGGCCTTCGCGGCCCGGCTCGCCGCGCTGCTCGCCGACCCGCTGGAACGCCGGCGCCTGGGCGAGGCGGCCCGCCGCGCCGCCCGGGCGCGCTTCGCGGTCACGGCCGTGCTCCCACGCTACGAGGTGCTCTACAGCGCGCCCGGGATGTTGCGGAAGAACTCGGGGAGCAATGGCAGATAGACGCCGCTCAGCCTGGCGAGCGGCGCCGCCAGGCTTGAGGTCTGCACCGCTTCGGCCCACAACGGCAGCGGAAAGGCGATCATGGCCATGAGCAGCGCGGCGCCGGCCAGGGTGGCCTGGACCAGCCCGAGCAGGCCGCCGAGCAGATGGTCCAGCCAGCCCAGGAAGAGCAGCCCGACGAACAGGCGCAGCAGTGAGGCCACGAGACTGGCCAGCGCGCTGACCAGGAGCAGCACGCCGAGGAACCCGGCCACGCCGGCCACCGTCGGGTCAGCGATGAACGAACTGAGCCAGGCCGCCACCTCCGGCCCGTAGCGCCCGGCCAGCGCAACGCCCACCACCAGCCCGACGATCGCGATCAGCTGGCGGATCAGGCCCCAGTAGGCGCCAAGCAGGATGAACAGCCCGGCGCCGATCAGGAGGGCGTAGTCGAGCCCATTCATGGCATTCCGCGCCCAGCGGCTGCGCTCAGGGCAAACGCCGCGAGGCATTCCGGCCCGTACGTGCTCAGCATTGGGGTATGCCCGCAAACCTCGGAGCGCAGACGTCCTGCCCTCATCAGTGTTCGAGGGCGAGTTGCTCTTGCTTCTAGGAGACGTGTGAACACGTACCCCGGCCCCGCTGCGCTGCCGGGACCCTGAGCGGAGCCGCAGGCAGAGCGACGGGTGACATCCGCCACCGGCGGGAAGCGCGGAATCACTTGCATACCAGAAGATTTCGATTACTGCTGCAGCGCCTGACGGCGCTTCGTCTCGTAGCGGATGAGGCCGGCTACACTCATCTGGCTCCAGCTCCGGGCCACGATCGCGGCGGGACTGTCCGCCGGGTATGGGATCCAGCGGGCGGCGAGTGCGTTCACATCGGGGTCGCCATCGGCCATTGCCGCCTCCACCAGCGTGACCAGTTGCTCGAGCTTCTCGTGGGCGCGCTCGAGCTGGAAGGCCACGTCGTCGTGCGGCCCGTGGTGGGTGACATAGATGCGCGGGATGTCGCAGCTTTGCAGCATGGCGATCGTGGCCCGGTGCGCCTCAAGATCGTAGGTTGGCACCGGGGTGACCGGCAGAGCCAGATCCCAGCGGTCCATCACCAGGCCGGCCGCATCGCCGATGAACAGGCCGCCACTCTTGCGATCCCAGTAGGAGAGATGATCGGGCGAGTGGCCAGGGGTTGCAATGGCTTCGAGGATCACGTCGCGCCCGAGGTCGAGGTGCAACTGCTCAGCCGGGCGCATCCGCGCCTCGGGAATGGGCTTGATATCGCCGTGCAGCGGCCACGCCTCCTCGCCGACCGCGCGGCGCACGCTCGGGATCAGCTTCGTCGGGTCAACCAGGTGTTTGATCGACGTACTATGGATGTAGACCTTTGCCCGCGGCAGTGCAGCGGCCAGGTAGCCAGCGCCGCCGGCGTGGTCCATGTGAACGTGGGTGCACAGGATGTGCTCGACCTCCTCGGGGCGGATGCCGAGCCGTTCCAGGCCCGCGAGCGTGTGGGGCACCGTCAGCGAGGTGCCCGTCTCGATCAGCGCAATCGCCTCGCCGCGGACGACGTACGTCACGCCGACGCCGGGAATGCCAAGCAAGTTGTGGTCGATCGCGGTAATGTGCGCATCGACGGGGATGATCTCCAACGGTCGTCCTCCTACTCCTGAGGTTTTTCGCCACCGCGTCCGCCGCGGCGGCGGCGGCGCCGGGTCGGGCCTGGCGGTGCACTGTCACGCTCATCATCGCTACTCGCGGCCGCCGCCGCGGCAGGTGGGGCGGGCGGGGCGGGCGGGCTCGCTGTGGCCGCCCTGGCGCCCGAGGGGCGCCGGGAGTTGCCACGCCCGCCCGGTGGCTCAACCGGCGGCGCCGGGGGCGTCACCTCCTCATCTTCGAGGAAGTCAAGCTCGTCGATCTGCTCGTAGCTGTCGATCTCGTCGCGCAGCTTGCGCCGTTCGCCGCGCTCGCGCTCGGGACGGCGCTGCTGGGCGACTGGCGTGATACCCTCGGCGTTGCGCGCGCGGGCAAGGTTCCCCACCTGGGCCGTCGCAAGCTCGATCTGGTCCAGGTTGTAGATCTCCTGCATCCCGCTGCTCACCAGCTGCACGACTAACTGCTGTTTGAGCACCAGCTGGCTGACCACCTCGCCGGGGCCGTCGGGGGTTTGAACCCAGGTGCCCTTGCGCGGCAGTTCGGCCCGCATCGCGATGTACTGCTCGTGCTCGTAGGACAGACAGCAGAGCAGTCGGCCGCAGACCCCGCTGATCTTGCTGGGGTTGAGTGGCAGATCCTGGTCCTTGGCCATCTTGATGCTGACCCGGGCATAATCTGGCAGGAACGAGGCGCAGCACAACACCCGCCCGCACGGCCCGATCCCGCCCAGCAGCTTGGCCTCATCGCGCGGACCAATCTGGCGCAGTTCGATGCGGCTCCGGAAGGTGCGGGCCAGGTCGCGAACCAGCAAGCGAAAATCGACCCGCTTCTCGGCGGTGAAGTAGAACGTCAGCCGCGAGCCATCGAAGCTGTATTCGGCCTTGACCAGGTTCATTGGCAGGCCGTGTTCGCGCACCTTCTCGGCGCAGCGGGCGAGCACCTCGTCGTGGCGGCTCTGCAGCAGGCGCATCCGCTCCAGGTCGGTGGCTTCGGCGCGCCGCACCACCGGCTTCAGCTCGCCGACGATCTCGTCCTCTGGCACCTCGCGGCGCTCGTGGGCCACGCGCGCCAGCTCCAGGCCCCGCACCGTCTCGACGATCACCTGCTCACCAGTGATGAGTTCGAGCTCGCCCGGGTCAAAGTAGTAGATTTTGCCGCTATCTTTAAAGCGAATTCCAACAACGAATGGCATATGGGTGCGAAAGGGGGGAGGGCGCGGCGCCGCTCTACCAGCCGCATGGCATCATTCGGCTCGTCCGGGATCATTCGAATAGCGCTATCATACCATCTCCGCACTATTTGTCCACTCCGGGGCAAGCCGTAACTGTTCACACCCGGGGTCATACACGCGCCTGGGAGCGAGGGCGTCCCGCCCTCGTCGCGTCGACGCGGGCAAGATGCCCGCGCTCCCGGGAGAAATGTGAACACGTACGGCAAGCCCCAACAGCCCTGCGAGCCCCAGACCCCAGGTACGCCGTCGGGCAGCGTAGCCGCCCCACACACCCCGCCGCCGGAGGCGGACAGCGCTGACGTCCTGGCCCGCGGCGGGCAGCCTGGCTATGCTATAATCGCCAGGCGGAGCATTCACGGAGCGGCCCCTGCTATGGAGCGACTTGCGACTCGTGCCAGCCAGTTCGTGCTGGTCGGCGGCATCAGCCAGCAGAAGAGCGATCTGATCACCATCGTGGAGCCGGGGTCGGCTGCCGCCCCTGAGGTGCGAAAGGGTCAGCTCTACCTAGTGGTGGAGGCCGATGCAGACGCGCCCGGCGCCGTGGTGGCCTGCCAGCTGGCGGCCCAGGTCTTTCGCCGCGTCTTCTACGCCGATCAGAGCTTCAGCGCTACTGCGGCGCTGCGGGCGGCGGTGCGCGCGGCCAACAAGGCGCTCTATGAGCAGAACTTCAACCGCGCTGCCCATGAGCGCGCCAATGTGGGGCTCACCGGCGCGGTGCTGCGTGAGGGGGCGCTCTATGTGGTTCAGGTGCAGCCAGCCCAGGCCTACGTGCTGAGCGAGGGCCGGCTGCGTGCCCTGCCGGCCCACCCCTCCTGGGATCCGGCGCACGTCAGCGTGGCGCCCTTTGACCGGGCCGGCGCGCTCGGCGCCAGCCTCTTTGTTGAGCCCGAGCTCTACCGTTGCCCCCTGCGCCCCGGTGAAGCGGCGCTGATCTGCGCCAGTAGCCTCGCGCCCCTGCTCGGACGCGCCGAGGTCGAAACGCTGCTGCGCCACGATCCACCTGCAGCCACCGCGCGCCTGCAAGAACTGGCGACCGCTGCCGGGCTCAGCGATGCCTATGCCCTGCTGCTGCAGGTGGCAGCGGGGCGCCCCGGCGTCGCCTCTCGCGCTTCCACTGCCACCACACGGACCGCCCGCGCGCCTGACGGGTGGCTCGGCGGGCTGAAGCGCCGGACCACCGCCATGCTGGGCGGGCGCCAGCACCCGCATGACAGGCCGCCGCGCCCCGCGCCCACCGCCGACCCGCTGCACACCCTGCCCGAGCAGCCCTCCTTCTCGCCGATGCCCGTGCCCCGGCCTGGCCCGCTCGAGCTGGGTGAGAGCCTTGGCGAGCACTATGAGCGCCAGCGCCGCGCACAGCCCGATCGTGCCCCGCTCCGCCGTGAGAACCTGCCCCCCTCGGCCTTTCTCGGTGAGCAGAGCTTCTCCGGCGCCACAACGCGCCGCATCGACCTGTCCGATACCGCTGCGGTCAGCCAGGGCCGGCCCTACCAGCCGCGCTTCACCCATCGCCCCCTGGCCGACATGACCTGGAGCGAGCGCCTGGCCCTCCCGTTCCAGCGCTTGCGTCTCGCCGTCGAGGAACGCCTGCAGCGCCGGGGCACGCGCCGCCCGCCGCCGCCACGCCCGATCCCCCGTGGTCAGGGCCTCTCGTATCGGCGTGTGCGCCCGCCCTTCCCCTGGGCGCTGCTCACCGGCCTCGTGCTCGTCGTGACCGCCCTGGTCTTCTATGGCATGAGCCTGTCGCGCCAGAATGACCAGCAACTGGTCATGGAGTATTTCGCCGCCGCCGATGAGCGCCTCGATCGCGTGCGCGCCGCCGCCGATGAGCCCGCCGCCGTCGCCGCCCTCGACCTGGCCCGCCAGGCCATCGATCAGCTTCAGGCCAGCCCCGGCGTCACCACCACCAACCCGCCGCTCTGGCTGCGCTACCAGGAGTTGCAGCGTGAGTATGAGCGCGCCCTTGCCGCCGTTCAGCGCCTGACCTTCTTCGAAGAGCCCGTAGTGCTCGCCGAGTTGCCCAGCGGGCGCTTCGCCGATGTGGTTGTGCCGCCGCCCCTCGGCAGTATCACCGATACCACCGTGCTCGAAGGCCTGCGCTATCTCTACGCCCTCGATGCCGACCCGCGCTCCCCCCGGCTCTACCGCATCCCCCGCGACGGTGGCGCCCCGCTACCCTACCTCAGCCCCGGCCAGCCTGCCGGCAGCGCCATCGTTGGCCCGCTGCGCGCCGCGGTCTGGCGGATCGATCAGGTGGTGGCGGTCGACCAGGCCCAGGGCGGCTTTGGCTACTACTTCCGCGCAGGCAACACCTGGAACTATTCGAAGCTCGGCGCCAGCGAGATCTGGACGCCGCGCGATCGGATCGATATTGAGGAGTACGGCGGCAACCTCTATGTCTGGGGGGCGCAGCCCAATGAGGTGCTGCGCTATCGCTCGGGGAGCTACGGCGATACCCCTGACTACTGGTTCGACCCGGCCAGTATCGCCGAGCTCGACCTGAGCACGGTCGTCGATATGAGTGTCGATGGCAGCATCTACCTGCTGCGCTCCAATGGGACGGTGCTCGTCTTTAGCCAGGGCCAGCCGGTGGGCGAGATCGTGCCCGAGGCGATCACGCCCCCGATCACCAGCGTGACGCGCTTCTTCGTCACCGGCGACTCTCCCGAGAACGGCTATTTCTTCCTGCTCGACTCGCTCGGCGAACGCATTGTTCAGATGGAGAAGCTCAGCGGCAGGATCGTCCAGCAGATCAAGGTCCGCCCGGACGGTCCGCTGCGTCTGGCCGAACTGGCGGGCATCGCCGTCGATGCCAGTGAGGCGCGCCCCATCCTCTACCTCGCCAACGCCGGCCAGATCGTGCGCGCCGAGTTGCCCCCGCCGCCCCGCCCCTTCCGCGAGGCCGACAGCCCGCCCGCCCCTTCGCCGGCCCCCGCGCCATGATCAGATTCCGCGCGCGCTGGCGCCTCGCCCCGCTGCTGCTCGTCGCCCTGCTGTTCACCGCATGCGGCGTCGCGCCCTCCGAGGATGAACTGCTGGGCCGTGGCGGCCCCACACCCCAGGCGGTGGTTGAGAGCTTCCTCACGAGCCTCAACGAGGCGCTCCAGGCGGACCTCACCGCTGCCACGGAACGCCGGGCCCGGGCGGAACGCCTGGCAAGCTACTTCGCGCCGAGCGAACGGGCCGACCAGCGGGTCGTCTTTGCCCAGATGCTCGCCGACTACGCCGCCAGCGCCGCGCGCCCGGCCTATGGCAGCGCCATCCATACCGAGCTTAGCTACAGCGGGATCGAGCTGCTCGCCCGTGACGGCGACCGGGCCACCGTGCGCGTCGTTGATGGCCAGGTCCTGCTCCAGTGGCTCGATGACGAGGGCGAGGTGGTGCGCGAACGGACCGGCGCCCTCAGCGCGCTCCTCGATCAGACTGAGGGGCTGCCTGTGGTGCGCGTCGGCGGAAGCTGGTTCATGACCGAGGGCTGAGCGCGTGCATCGTCGTGCGCAGCGCCGGGTAGAGCTCCCGGTAACTGGCGTACAGCGCATCGTAGTGCCGGCTGCGCCCGGCGTCGGGCTCGGTGAGGCCGGCCACCTGGACGCCCCGCTCGACTGCCTCCGCCACATCGGCGAAGCTGCCCGCTCCCACGCCGGCCAGCAGCGCCGCGCCGTAGGCCGGTCCTTCCTCGGCCACCAGGTGCTGCACCGCCATCCCATACACATCAGCCTGCAGCTGGCGCCACAACGGGCTGCGCCCCCCGCCGCCAGTGACGCGGATCACGTTGATCGGCACGCCCAGCCCGCGCATCAACGCCAACCCGTCGCGCAGGGCAAAGACCACGCCCTCCATCACGGCGCGTGCCAGGTGCCCCAGGCCGTGACGGCTCGTCAGCCCGACCCAGGCGCCGCGGGCCAGCGGATCGAGGTGCGGCGTGCGCTCACCCATCAGGTACGGCGCAAAGAGCAGCCCCTCGGCGCCGGGCGGCACGGCGGCGGCCAGCGCGACCAGCCGCTCGTAGTCCAGCTCCGGCGCAATCGCCTGCAGGCTGTCGCGCAGCCACTGGAAGGCGCCGCCCGCGCTGAGGATGACCGCCATCAGGTGGTAGGCGCCCGGCACCGCGTGGCAGAAGCCGTGGAGCCGGCCCTGCGGCTCGAGGACCGGCGTGTCGCTGTGGGCAAAGAGCACGCCCGAGGTGCCGATCGAGCTGCTCACCACCCCGGCGCGCACCACGCCAGTGCCGACCGCCGCGGCCGCATTGTCGCCGCCGCCCGCCACCACCGGCAGCCCGGCGGGCAGGCCAAGCTCGCTGGCCACCGCCGGGCGGAGCCCGCCCGTCACCGCGGGGCCCTCGTAGACCCGGGGCAGCCAGGCCCGCGGGATGGCCAGGGCGTCGAGCAACTCCTGGCTGTAATCGCGGCTGCGCAGGTCGAGCAGGAGCGTGCCGGCGGCATCGGAGGCGTCGGTGGCCGCCTCACCGGTGAGCTGGAGCCGGATGTAGTCCTTTGGCAGCAGCACGCGCGCGATGCGGGCGTAGTGTTCGGGCTCCGCGCTGCGCAGCCAGAGGATCTTGGGCGCCTGGAAGCCGGTCAGCGCGGGGTTACCGGTGATCGCGACCAGCCGTTCCGCGCCGACCTGGCTGGTGATCGCGGCGCAGGCCTCGGCGGTGCGCTGGTCGTTCCAGAGGATTGCCGGGCGGATCACCTGGTCGGCCGCGTCGAGAAAGGTGGCGCCGTGCATCTGTCCGCTCAGGCCGAGGGCCGCCACCTCGGCGCCGTTCACGCCGCTGCGGGCGAGCGCGGCCCGCAGCGCCTCGCGCGCACCCCGCCACCAGTCGGCCGGGTCCTGCTCGCTCCAGAGCGGGCGCGGCTGGCTCAGCGGGTACGCCGCCGTCGCCGTGGCGCGCACCTGGCCGGCCGCATCGGCGACCAGCGCCCGGGCGCCCGAGGTGCCGATATCCAGGCCCAGCAGGTAGCTCATCGTACCCCCAGCAGCACCTCGATCGTCAGCTGATCAAGGTGCTCGTAGGCCAGACCGCGGGCGCCCAGGGCGGCCCGGTCGAAGGATCGGGTCTTGAGCGCCTCGGCGGCCGCGCGGCTGTAGCCTGACGTGGCCTGCTCCCCATACGAGAGCTCGGCCAGCAGCGCCTGGATCTCCGGGTCGGCATTCCACTGGCGCGCCTTCTCCTTCAGTACCAGGTAGGTGCGCATACAGCCCCGCGCAAAGGCTTTCACCCCCGCGAGATCCTCGGTGCGGTAGGCGTGGGCGTCGAAGTGGCGCGGGCCGCTGTAGCCCACGTCCTCCAGGAATTTCACCAGGAAAAAGCTGGCCTTCAGGTTCGCCGCCCCAAAGCGGAAGTCCTGGTCATAGCGCCCGATCACCTGGTCGTTCAGGTCGATGTGGAAGAGTTTACCCGCCTCCCAGGCCTGGGCCACGCCATGCAGGAAGTTGAGCCCGGCCATCGTCTCGTGGGCCACCTCGGGGTTGACCCCGACCATCTCGGGATGGTCCAGCGTGGCGATGAAGGCCAGGGCGTGGCCAACCGTGGCCAGATAGATGTCGCCCCGTGGCTCGTTCGGCTTGGGCTCGAGCGCGAAACGCAGGGGGTAGCCCTGATCCCTGACATAGGCGCACAGGAAGTTGAGCGCCTCGCGGTAGCGCTTCAAGGCCTCAAGCGGGTCTTTGCTCGCGTCGCTCTCAACCCCCTCGCGCCCGCCCCAGAAGACATAGATCTCGGCCCCGCACTCGACCCCGAGATCGATCGCGCGCATCGTCTTCTGCAGCGCAAAAGCGCGCACCTGCGGGTCGTTGCTGGTAAACGCACCATCCTTGAACGCAGGATCACTGAACAGATTAGTGGTCGCCATCGGCACCACCAGCCCGGTCGCCCGCAGCGCGGCAGTAAAGTCGCGCACGATGCGCTCGCGCTCGGCGCTGGTCGCATCAATCGGCACAAGGTCGTTATCGTGAAAGTTGACGCCCCAGGCGCCCACCTCGGCCAGCAACTCTACCAGGGCGACCGGGTCGCGCACAGGGCGCACAGGCTCGCCAAAGGGGTCGCGCCCGGGGTTGCCGACCGTCCAGAGGCCGAAGCTGAAGCGATCCGCCGGGGTCGGGGTGTAGGCCATCGCTCATCTCCTCGTTGCTAGCACTTCGCGCTTATGGCTGGCGCCGCACGAAGTAGCTCGTCGCCTCGTCGGCGTAGCGAAGCTCCCACGCAGTGGGCCGGGCCCGTGCCCACGCAACCAGCGGCTCCTGCTCACCATTGCTCAACAGCAGCCCATCCACTCCGTAGCGCGCCAGCAACTCGGCGACCTCGCGGCCACTACTGAGCGCCTGGTAGTCGAGCCACTGCTCAAGCGGGTAGAGCTCGATCCGCGGGTCGGCCCACACCGGCTGCTCTGGCGCAGCCCAGATCAGGTAGCTGCCGTAGCTCATGGCGTGGAACAGACGTGCTGGCCGCTCGCCATCCGCACGCAGCGCCTCCACCGCCGCGACCGGTGTGTCCGGGTCCACCAGATTGCCCAGCTGTGGCGGCAGGCCCAGCACCGGCTTGACCCATGGTAATGCCAGTAGCAGCATGAGCGCAATCACCCCGACCAGGGCCGCGTTGAGTCCGGGCACCCCCTGATAGCCACGGCGGGCCGTCGCCGCTGCGGGCCGCCAGGTCGCTAGCTGGACCACCAGCAGCGGGGTGGCAACTGCCGTGAACCAGATGTTGTTCCGCACCGCGCCAAGCGCCAGCCAGAAGAAGGCGCCGGCCACGAGCAGATCGACCAGGTCGGGTGGATGCCGGGCGTAGGCCAGGATGGCGATCCCGGCGATCAGGAAGAGGAAAAAGATCGTCCCGCCGGGGTCACGGATCGTCGGCGGGGCCCACTCGGTGACCAGCCGGGTCACCTGCGAACTGCCCAGCAGGTTGCGCACATAGCCAAGGACCTGCAGGCCGCCCGGGTTGACCAGCCAGCTCAGCCCGGTCAGCGCGCCGGCGACAGCCAGATGCCAGAGGGGCGGGCGCGCGGGGCGTGCCGCTCGCGTCAGCACGTCTTCGGCGCGCCCCACGGGCCGGCGGGCCACGGCGCGCGCCTCGGCCCGCGCCGTGGCCATGCGGCGCAGCGCCTCGGCGACGAAGACCAGGGCGATCAGCGCGCCGCCGAGCACGAACGAGCCATGCAGGTTCACCCAGAGGATGCCAAGGACGGGCAACAGCAGCAACGGCCGGTAGAAGCGCGCCGGTGCGTCGCCGCTGGCGCGGATCGCCGGCAGACGCCAGGCCGTGAGCACATACAGGGTGGCAACAAACAGCGGCAGCGCATAGGTCTGCGGGCGCACGATCCAGTTGTCGAACGAAGCCGGCAGCGTGGCGACCAGCAAGAAGCCTGCGCTGAGCCGCACCGCGCCGCTGCGCCGCACGCAGAGCCGCAGCAACAGGCCGTAGGCCAGGGCCAGCACCAGCGCCTGCACCACGATGATCAGCGGCACCCCGCCGAGGCGTTGCAGGCCATAGAGCCACACCTGGGCCAGCCAGCTCTGATTGTAGAACGGCTCGCCGGCGCGCGTGTAGGAGAAGCTATCGGTCGTCGGGATCTGCCCCTGCTCGACGATCAGCCGCCCGGTGGCCATGTGCCACCAGAAGTCGTGGGGCGGAATGGGGGTCAGCAGTGCCCGTAGCGCGATAAAGGCCACTGCCGCGAACAGCCATACCTGGTCGAGGCTCAGCCTCGCCAGAGCAGACTGGTTCTCACGTGTCGCAGCACGTTTCATGCGTCCCCTCGTCGTCCATTGTAAAGCAAGTGTGCGGTTACCGCCCCGGCCCCCTGCGGCGCCCCGCGTGCCGCGGTGCTCCCCGCGCCCCCGCGCTCCCGGGGCGCTGCGCCGCCTCGCTGCTGCTTGCGGGGCGCGCCGCCCCCTGCACCCCCGGCACCCCCGGGACGCTGTCCCGACCCCTGGGCGGCTGGCGGGGCGCGCCGCCCCCGCACCCCCGGGCCGGGGGCCTGCCCGGCCCATACGCATCAAGTTAAGGGCTGCGGCCGTGCCGCTCACCCACACGAAAGGATGAAAGCTTTGTTGTGTTGGCAGTTTC
>Ga0272446_1001985_pt1 | contig 28753 bp, 23 predicted proteins | sample YNPCB0061_FD_194587 | JGI IMG/M metagenome (GOLD analysis project Ga0272446, IMG submission 194587) | Hot spring microbial mat communities from Yellowstone National Park, WY, United States - YNP-CB-006-1 | ecosystem: Environmental > Aquatic > Thermal springs > Hot (42-90C) > Sediment | place...
GGCGGCATTGGCATGGAGCCTGATTATCACCGCTACGCTCAGCATCTCGTGCAGATATGTCTGCTCATCAAGCGTGTCCTGAAGCCGGGCGGCTCCTTCTGGCTGAACCTTGGCGATACCTATCACAATGGAAGTTTGTCCGGCATCCCATGGCGGGTCGCATTTGAACTGACCGATCATCAGGGATGGATATTGCGAAATAGCGTGATCTGGAATAAGGTCAAGAGCGGCATGGATAATACGAAAAACCGACTTGGAAACGTTCACGAGCATGTCTTTCACTTCGTCAAACAGCCAAAATACTACTACAACGTCGATGCTATTCGTTCAAAGCCGCGAAAGGCTAAAATTGTGAAAGGAGCGGTTGTATCAGCGACGGGTGTTTCAGGCGTAAGATACCGCCGCCAGATCGAACTTTCTACCGCACTCTCTGAAGAAGAGAAACAGGAAGCGCTGAAAGAACTGAATAAGATGCTTGAAGACGTTGCCGCCGGTCGGATAGCGGATTTCCGAATGATCATTCGCGGTCAACAACGCACCACGCATTCAGATAGTGAACGGGTATCAGGTCGTGCGCGTGAGTTAAGCGAGAAAGGCTTCTATTTTTTGCGCTATCATCCCAACGGAAGCAAGCCAGGCGATGTATGGGATATTCTTCCAGAAGACACCCAGCAACGAGATCTGCACTTTGCGCCCTATCCTGTCGATTTGTGTCGTATTCCAATCCTGGCAACGTGTCCTGAAGATGGCGTGGTGCTTGATCCATTCTGCGGAACAGGTACAACACTCGTCGCAGCGCGTGATCTGGGGCGACGATCTATCGGGATCGATATTTCACAACGGTATCTGGAACTTGCGCTGCGAAGGTGCCAGACATTGCTATGAGGGACTGCGGGCAGATGCTCGCATCGAACTATCAATAATAACGCAGGCGCTGACTGCGCGACTGCCAAACGCGTTGCGACTCGACGACTGCTGATCGGGATCGCCGAAAAGATTGCGCTGCGCCTGCGCAAGCGTAAGGAGCGCAAAGCAACGTATGGAGACTGTCGATATTCTGCTTGTTCATGGCGCGGTGGTGACCATGGACTCCGTGTGGCGCATTTTTCTCGATGGGGCAGTCGCTGTGCGCGGCAACGAGATTGTCGCCGTCGGTCCTTCCACCGACCTCACGGCGCGGTTCAGCGCACGCGAGACCGTCGATTGCCGGGGATGCGCGATCATCCCTGGTCTGATCAATGCCCACGCGCATGTGCCGATGAGCCTGTTGCGCGGTCTGGTCGCCGATCAACAACTCGATGTCTGGCTCTTCGGGTATATGTTCCCGGTCGAGAGCCGCTTTGTCGATCCGGAGTTTGTTTTCACCGGTACGCAACTCTCGTGCGCCGAGATGATCCGCGGCGGGACGACGACCTTCGTCGATATGTACTATTTCGAAGAAGAGGTCGCCCGCGCCGCCGACCTTGCCGGTATGCGCGCGATCTGCGGGCAGACGGTGATGCGCCTGCCCACCCCCGATGCGGCGTCCTTCGATGAGGGGTTGGAGCGCGCGCGCGTGTTCATCGAACAGTGGCACGGGCATGAGCGGATCATTCCTACCATTGCGCCCCACGCCCCCTACACCTGCACCGATACGATCTACCGTGAAGCGGCTGCGCTCTGCCGTCGCTACGGCGTGCCACTGGTCACCCACCTCTCGGAAACCGAACGCGAGGTCGAGGAGAGTCGTCAGGAGCGCGAGGTGACCCCTATTCGCTATGCCAGACGTGTCGGCGCGTTCGATGGCAAGTGCATCGCGGCGCACTGCGTCCACGCGACCGAAGATGATATCCGGTTGCTGCGCGAGGGACACGTCGGGGTCGTCCCCTGCCCATCATCGAACCTGAAACTTGCCAGCGGCATCGCTCCCATCCGACGCTTCATCGAAGCCGGTCTGCGTGTGGGTCTGGGCACCGACGGACCAGCCTCGAACGATGACCAGGATATGTTTACCGAGGTTCATCTGGCTGCCCTGCTGCCAAAAGGGGTGAGCGGCGATCCAACGGCGGTGCCGGCGCGCGATGCGCTGGCGCTGGCAACATCGTCCGGCGCGCGGGCGATCCATCTCGACCACCTGATCGGGTCGCTCGAAGCAGGGAAACGCGCCGACATCGCAGTTGTCGCGCTGGGGCGGCTCCATTCCGCGCCGCGTTACCACTACGCGCCCGACGCGCTCTACTCACACCTGGTCTATGGCGCACGCTCGGCGGATGTGCGCGACGTTTTGGTGGATGGGCGCTTCCTTCTGCGCAATCAGACGCTGCTGACGATCGATGAGGAAGATGTGCTGCGCCGCGCGCAGATCATTGCTGACCGGATCGATGTGTTCCTGGCTGCGCGGGAAGACAACCTGCTCGATAAAATCCTGGCAATCGGCGGCGTGCAGCAATCCGAGATTTTCGAGGTGCAGGCGAAGGCGCCAATCGACCCGCAAACCGCCGAACGTGTCATTCAGTCGCTCTACGAACCCGGTATTACGATTACCAAGGCGAGTGAACGCACTCAGTACGATACCTACTTCCTGTGGGACGACGAAGAGCGCGGGCGTATTCGCATTCGTGAAGATCATCGCACCGATCCGGGCGCGCGCGCCGAGCCGAAGTACACCATCACCCTGATGGCGCCCGCCCTGCGTGGCGAATACCAGTCGGCGATCCTGTTCGGTCGCGCCCGCTACACCGCCCGCGCCGACCGCACCCTGCGCTTCTACCGCGAGTACTTCCAGCCGGATCGGATCGTTGAGATCGAAAAGCGCCGCCGCCGCTGGCGTATTCAGTACCGCGACGCCGATTTTGCGGTCAACCTCGACACTCTGATCGGACATGCGCGCCCCGGACCGTACCTGGAAATCAAGAGCCGCACCTGGAGTCGGAAGGACGCCGAACACAAGGTGGAACTCATTGGCGAACTGCTGCAACGCTTCGGCGTTCCCGAGGATGCGCTGATCAGGCAGGAGTACGTTGAACTCGAACTGGCGAGTGTTGAACGGTGAGGCGATATGCCGTACAAGGGTCTCTATCTGATCGGTCTGACCGGCAACATCGCCTGTGGCAAAAGCACCGTGCTGGCGATGCTCCACGATCTCGGCGCGGCAGTCATCGACGCCGATCAGGTGACCCGGCAGGTGCAGCAGCCGGGTGAAGCGGTCTACCAGGCGATCATCGACGCTTTCGGCGAGGCGATCCTGGTTGCGCCGGGCGGACCGATCGACCGGCAGCGGTTGGGGGCAATCGTTTTCTCAGACCCGCAGGCGTTGCGGCAGCTGGAGCAGATCGTCCATCCTGCGGTTCATGCGCGCATCCTGGCGTGGCTCGACGAGGTTGCGGCGCATGCGCAGGTCGCCGTGATCGATGCCGTCAAACTCCTGGAAGCCGGCTGGAAACAGGTCTGCGATGCAATCTGGGTGGTGACCTGCACCCCGGATCAGCAACTGCGCCGCCTGGTAGAAACGCGCGGCATGAGCGAAGCCGAGGCGCGGATGCGCATTTCCGCTCAACCGTCGCAGGAAAGCCGGGCAGCGCAGGCGGATGTCGTGATCGACAACAGTGGCTCACTCGACGCAACCCGCGCGCAGGTCAACGCGGCATGGGAACGCGTTCCCATCGACCGTCGAACAGGGCGGGGGAGCCAGTAATACTCCACTGCAAAAACGCACCGCCGAGACGCCGAGAGCACAGAGAACTCCAAAAACCAGACGATTTTATGCGCGGCGAAGCATGCATTTGAGTGACTCGATTGTGATCTCATCATTCTCAACGACGAACTGACGACCTTCAGCAAGAGCGATGTTGCGCGCCGGCTGTGCGTGCGCGGAACGCCGTTGCTGCCGATCATCCTCCTCATGTCCGCCCATCCTGACCTGCCAGTGATTGCTCGCCTGCTCATGGCGAGCGGCCGCTTGCAAAAATCGATCAATGTTGACACACCCTGCGAGGCGCTTGATCAGTTTATTAAGCAACCGACCATGCGCAGAGCCGGAGCAGCGCTACGGCGCATTTGACGAAAGTGGTTGCCAGTGTCCGGCCCCTTTTGTCCGCAAGCCGCACTGTCAACCGTCAGGCGTGCGCCGGGCTAAAACAGGCGCACCATGCTATAATCCTGGTAAACACGGGAACCAAATCATGAAGATTAAGAATATAAACCGGTATGCGCCTCTTGCCGTCGGGGTGAACCCCTCGGCCAGGCAAGGCGAAGCCCGCCTGCGCGGGCTATACCAGATTTTTTTAAGAGACCATTCTATATGCGACCGCGAGCAACCGATTGGAGCCTGGCGCTGGCAACCGGCGCCGCTTTCGCCACTGGTCTCTGGACTCTTACCGTCGGGCGACCGGAGGGATGGTGGGTTTTTGCGCTGCACGGCACGACCGGCTACCTGGTGCTGTTGTTGCTGTTCCCCAAACTGGCGCGTGTCAGCGGGCGCCTGCTGCCGGGCATGCGTGATCCACGCGCCTGGGCGGGATTGACGACAACCCTCCTGGCTGTGCTGACGATCCTCTGCGGCATTGCCTGGATCGGCGGCGGCGATCTCGTGATCCTTGGCTACAACCTTCTGAACTGGCACATTCTGCTCGGCATCGTGCTGACCGTCGCTCTGTCCGCGCACATGGTCATCCGCGCCAGACCCCTGCGTCCGGCGGATCGCACCCGGCGGCAGGCGTTGCGCGCAGGAGCGTTTGCGCTTGGCGCGGCGCTGATCTGGCCCCTCCAGGAGCGACTCATCGGCGGGTCAGGGATGGCGGGCGCACAGCGACGTTTTACCGGCTCGCGCGAAGTGGCAAGTTTCAGCGGGAATACCTTTCCGGTCGTCAGCTGGATGGCGGATCGTCCGGCGCCCCTCGACGTGGCGGCCTGGAGGTTGCGCGTTGCCGGACTGGTTGCCGCGCCATATGCCGCAACCCGCGACGAACTCGATGTGCGCGATGAGTTGATTGCGACCCTCGACTGCACCGGCGGTTTCTACACCACCCAGCGCTGGAGCGGCGTGCGGGTGGGCGTATTGCTCGACCGGGCAGGGATACTGCCGGAGACGCGCTGGGTACGCTTCGTATCGATCACCGGGTATCGCTGGAGTCTGCCGCTGGTACAGGCGCGTGAAGCGTTGATTGCCGTGCGGGTCGGCGATGAACCGCTCAGTCATGGTCACGGCGCGCCTGCCCGCCTCGTGGCGCCCGGCGAACGCGGGTTCGTGTGGGTCAAATGGTTGACGTTGATCGAAGCGCGCGCTGAACCAGACCCCGGACAGTTGCTGGCGATCAACATCAGCGGATTCATCGACGCCCCTGAACAAACGTAACGCCCGCCTGCGGGCAGGCGCGCGTCGTTGGGGTGGCGCGGATCTGGGCTGCGAGCAGGAGGAGTGATCACCTCACAGGGGTAGATTTTTTGGAAAGCCCCTGCGTGCTATCTCCCGTTTCAGCCATCAGGAGGCCCAAACTTCCCCTTTCAACCCCTTGTGGGAGAAGGGAGGCGGGGGGATGAGGGGCAAACGCGCGGGAATGCAGAAAACTGCTCATCTCCTCCGAGAACTCCACCCTTGAGCGAGTGATCACTCATCCCGATGGATCAACCCGATTGCCGTGTGGATCTGCCGCAAAAGTTCCACTGCAACGTCGCGCGAAACCCCCATCCGGGTCTCAAACTCTTCGATGTCCAGCGCATTGGTTACTTCGTTCAACGCATTGTTGATCGCCACCAACTCTTCTAACGACAATCTGAGATCCAGACTGTCGGAATGCGCAGCCAGGGTCTGCATCTTCGATCCTTTCCTGCTAAACGAGGTTGTCGAAATAACTCTTGCCTGCGGTTGGTCTGAAACAGGTGCCTTTATCGCCTGCTTTGGGATTATAGATGACGACCGTTTTGCCATCCCAGAAGGCTTCGCGTCCATTGGTCAGCACTTTGTGCTCGGCAGGACTGGTCATGATCGTGTTGATCAGCGTGGCAAAATCGTTGGAATCTTTGATCTCCGGGAACTCTTTCTGCACCTGCACATGCTTGTTATATGCATGTCCGTTGGCAATCGTATTTGCCGTGCCGGGTGGGGGCGTTCGCTGGATCATCGGCGCCACGCTGTGTGTCTTCACCGGCGCGATCTGACGGGCAATGGAGATCGTCTGCAATGGCGTGATGTGCGGGTCAGTTATGGGTTTGAGCATCGTACTGTTCAGATGCGCACCAGAGGACACGTCGCGATCAGCATAGATGCGTAGTTGATGAAACTCGTGACCGCGCGGCGTTACTTCTGATGCCGATACATTGGATTGGCTCGCATCCGTCCCGCTTTCCCGGTGGCTGTCAGCCGACCGGACCGCGCTCTGTCGGGAGTCTTGACGGAGGATTGTTTCTGGGATGTGCGCTGTCTGGTAATGTGGCGGGTGCGATATGGCTTCTGACGCCGATTTGCGGCGAAGAGAGATGTGGAAGGACATGCGCAGTTCTCCTGATGTTGTTGTGTGGCTGAGTTTCCGACGAACAACGGGGAGCAGTCTGGAAGTGGTGATAGAACCATCAAAACGGGGGCGATGTCTCCTTACTGAAACGTGTTACTGTGAGATGGTCGTCCAGCGATTCAGATAGCAGTTCAGGATCTTTATAGCAGTTCTCAGATACGTTGACCCCTGTCCGGGTCTGGCGTGTCGTGCGAGACGCCCGTTTCCGGCAGAGCGTAGACCGAAATTTATTTCGGTCACCGTGTGGGTAGCGCGATACTGGGAGTGTTCAACCCCGTCCATTGGGTTCAATCTTTGTGAGAACTGCTATAATTTATGAAGTTGTTGTTGCGTCTAAGGTTGTGGGCGTTTACGGAAAGTAAATAAAGAACGATTCAAGGATACACACTTTTACACGCTTGTCAAGAGGGTTACCCGCTACGCGCTCCGACAACCAGCGCCCCGGCGCGCAACGTTGCAGCATAGCGCCCCGGCGCCAGCCGGTCGAGTGGGGTGCCGTCGGGAACGATGCACCCCGGCAACCCCACATCTGTTTCGACGCGCAGACCACCTTCACCTTTGGAAGCAACGATCCAGATCTCTGCGCCGACACGCTGGATGACGATCCGCTGCGGGCTGCCGAGGTCGAACCAGACCTGTTTGCCGAACAGAAGGCGGATGCGGCGCGTCCCCGTGTGGGGGTCGGGTTCGTGACGAATACGGATGTACATCCCGGCAGCGCGGTCGGTGCGGCGCGCGGATTCGCCAGGCGCCGCCTGATCCTCCGTGCGTTCCGCCATACGCTCCTGTTGTTCGGCAAGCGCGCGCAGTTCCGCAGCAATCTGACGGCGGCGCTCTGGCGTTGCGCGCGGACCGAGCGCCTCGACCACAGCGCGCCGCAGGATGTCGTAACTATCGCTGCTCATCGGGTCGTGTCCAGCGGAATGCCGCGGTGCAACCCGAGTGAACGGGCACAGGCGACGACCTCAGCATACTCGTTCGGTGTCAGGCGCCGCGTCAACTCAGGATAGCCAAAGGCGCGATACGCCGGGTGATACTGATCCATCAGATTGATCCACGAATCGCGCGAAATCTCTTCGGCAATAAAGCGGAGCACCTCCTGTGAACCGGCGAGTCGCCCCGGTAGCACCAGATGGCGGATCAGCAGCCCGCGCACCGCCAGCCCGCGCTCGACGCGCAGATCGCCAACCTGGCGATGCATTTCGCGTAGCGCCGGACGCACCACTTCCCAGTAGTGGGGAATGCCTGAGTACTGCTGACCGATTGCCGAGTCGCTGTACTTGACGTCTGGCATATAGATGTCCACAACACCGTCGAGGAGCCGCAACGCCGCAACCGAGTCATACCCGGACGTATTGTAGACAATGGGCAGGCGCAGACCGCGCGGAATGGCGATCGTCAACGCTTCGAGGATCTGCGCAATCACGTGGGTTGGCGTCACCAGATTGAGGTTATGGCACCCATCGCGCTGGATGTCGAGAAATATGTCCGCCAGATGCGCAGCATCAACCGCATGCCCGCTGACGAACTGGCTGATGTCATAGTTCTGGCAGTAGACGCAACGCAGATTGCAGCCGCTGAAGAACACCGTCCCGGAGCCGCGCCAGCCGCGCAGCACATCTTCCTCGCCAAAATGCGGACCAAACGACGCAACAACCGCCTCCCGCCCGACACGGCACTCTCCCGCCTCGTCGTGCAGCCGATCAGCGCGACACGCCAGCGGGCAGAGCGTGCAGGACGCCAGCCGCTCATGCGCGATGGCAGCGCGTTCGTGCAGCACTCCCTGATCGTAGAGATCCAGGTACGCCGGATATGACATACGTCATTGCTCCAAATCAATCTGCTACGCGCAGATACATTGTACATCACAAAGGTTCAACGATCTGGCATCGTCCGTGAGCGGATGTTCACCGCTGAGCGAACACTTCTCCCATCAAGACGGGCAGATACGGTGTATACTGGAAACAGTTCGGCGGTTCGATGGAGCGCCGCTCTGAACACAAGTTCCTCACGAACCACACACACCTGAACGGTTCCTCGCAACCGCAGAACCCCAACGGAAGAGACCGCCCGGAAGACAGAACAGACCGGTGAGCGTCACAACGCCTGCTGTGTCTGGATCGTTCCCGAATGACGCTATCGCGCCCGCAGGAAGCGACGGGAGGGAAGGTCAATTCTGATTGCTTTTGTGTTCAAGGAGGCGTGCGATGTCAACCACCGTTCTCCAGACCATGTGGGTGCATGGTCACAGCCTGCAGATCGAAGACCACGATGCGCTTGTGTCACACTGGCGCTCTGGTTTCTGTCTCTACGTCGAAGGCAAGCCCGACAGCCTGAACTGGCTGCATGCCTCGATCCCGACGCCGGGATCCGCTGGCGACCGTCCGAGGCGCATTGGCGCAGTGATGATTACGGGTTGCACAATGTCGAACGACGCGATCGTGCGCGATATTCACGTGTACGACGGCGATATCAAAATTGGCGACATCAACGACGTCAACCTGAGCGGCGATATTGGAATGGTTCGTTTCACGCTGCTGGATCACCCGGAGGTGCACACCGCCATCGGAATTTCGCTCGGTCTCAGTTTTGGCGCAGCGCCGCTGCCACACGGGATCAGCATCACCGCTGTCGGAGCGGAGTTCGTATAATGGTATCGTTGATGATCGGCGTATTGTGAATGGAAACGCTATGATCGAACTGTTCCATCAGCAACCCCCATCGTTGGGGAACCAGTACACCGACGACCGGGTGCTCCGGTCGTTCCTGCGCCGCGCGCTGCCGCGCGATGTGCTGGCGCAGGTTGAACCCGATCTGACGACGATGGGCGAACTGGCGGGGGGTGAACTGTACCGCCTGCACCTCGCCGACCGCCTCAACGAGCCGGTACTGACGCAGTGGGACGCCTGGGGTGAACGCATCGACCACATTGAAGTCTCGCCTCTCTGGAAGCGCGCTGCGAGACTCGCCGCTGAGTATGGGCTGGTCGCGCTGCCCTACGAACGAACCTACGGCGTGTTCTCGCGGATCGTGCAGTTTGCGCTCGTGTACCTGTTCCACCCCTCGACCGATGTGTACACCTGCCCGCTGGCGATGAGCGACGGCGCCGCGCGCACCCTGGTGGAAGCGGGGGATGCTACCCTGATCGACCGCGCCCTGCCGCGCCTGATCAGTCGTGACCCGGATCGCTGCTGGACGAGCGGGCAGTGGATGACCGAACTCCCCGGCGGTTCCGATGTCAGTCGCACCGAAACCATTGCCCGCCCTGGTTTCGACGGCGTCTGGCGATTGTTCGGCAGAAAATGGTTCACCTCAGCAACGACCGGGCAGATGGCGCTGGCGCTGGCGCGACCCGATGGCAACCCGCCCGGCAGTCGCGGGCTGGCGCTCTTCTACATCGAACTGCGCGACGACGAAGGGCGACTCCAGGGGATTCGCGTCAACCGTCTGAAGGACAAACTCGGCACGCGCAAGGTGCCGACCGCCGAATTGAGCCTGGAAGGAACGCCGGCGCGCCTGGTCGGTGCGCCGAACGGCGGAGTGCGCGCGATTGTGCCAATGCTCCAGGTCACCCGCCTCTGGAACAGCGTCTCGGCAGCGTCGTTCATGCGGCGGGGCATTGCCCTGGCGCGCGATTACGCCCGTCGGCGCGTTGCCTTCGATGCGCCGCTGAACCGGCAACCGCTCCACACCGAAACCCTGGCAACGTTGCAGGCGGAGTTCGAGGGCGCATTCCACCTGAGTTTTCTGACCGCCGGGTTGTTGGGCGCCGAAGAAACCGGCGTCGCCGATGAGCGTCAGCGACATCTGCTGCGTGTTCTGACCTCGATCACGAAACTGACGACCGGACGGCAGGCAGTCGATGTGATGAGCGAAGTGATCGAGGCGTTCGGCGGCGCCGGATATGTGGAGGACACCGGTCTGCCGACGTTGCTGCGCGACGCGCACGTGCTCCCGATCTGGGAGGGCACGACCAATGTGCTCGCGCTCGACACGCTGCGCGCGCTGGCGCAACCGGGGACATGGGAAGCCATCCTGAGTCTGGCGGACGAACTGACGACGGGCGTCAACGACAGCAGCCTCGCCAGCGCCAGCGTGCGTGCGCGTACCGCGCTCGACCATGCCCGGCGCTGGTTCGGCGAAGCGCGCGACCGGGGGCGCCTGGAACGCGGCGCGCGTCGCCTGGCGCTGACGATCGGGCGCAGCCTGGAACTGGCGCTTCTGATCTCCCATGCAACCTGGTCGCTTACGGAAGAGCACGATGGACGGGCGCGCGCGGCAGCGCTGCGTTTTGCCCGCTCACCCATCGACCTGATCGACGATGACGACTGCGACGACACCGCGCTGGCGGATGACATACCTATGCCGGGTGAGGCGTTGCAGGGTGAAGGTTAAGTCGTGAACGTTCGAGACCTTCACCTGCAGGCTGGATGCCTGTGAGAGGGAAATCGATACCTTGTCTTGACAAAATGATGATATAGATGTATCATCTCCCCGCTCTTGTTCATTCCCCCCCGGCATCGCACCAATACTGCTGATCATCTCTTCCCTGCGAGCTGGGCGCTCTGTAATAGGGGAGGTTCTGCTATGATGCATCCACGCTGGTTTCGCCGGGTTCTGGACCTCATGCTGGTTGCGACTCTACACGATAGTGCTCCACTAGCAGCAATGTCCGTACAACCGCATTTATACCCATTCCTCGGCAAACGCCATTTTGACGCAGCCACCTGATCCGATACCTGTTCCGCCGCCAGTCACACTCTCTCTTCCGGGGCTAAGGGCGGGATATATGTTCGAATCGAGTTTCTTTTCGAGCTTTCCGATTACATACGTCCATCGGTACTTTCAGGAGGTTGAACGATGAACAATGACAAGATCGAGGCTTTGCTTGAACGAATTGCAGTTGCGCTGGAGCGACTGGTGGAGCAGGCAAGTCAACGCGAGACCGCTGCTAACGTCTTGCAGAGTCGCCCTAACGTGGAAGAAAGCGCTCTAGATGCCAGGCGTCCAGACCCTGCCCTTCTGCCCTCCTCAATACTGAAACCTTTCCTCAACTCCAGGGGTATCCAGATCAAGGTCCTACCCGCCGATGACGCAGCTGACCAGGTCATTGATAGTCTGTCGCTGTATCTTGGCGAGCGCTACGAAGTGCTCTCTGGTCTTCTTGCCAAAATCAAGCGGGCCATGCAGAGTGGAATGCTGATCACTGAAAGCCTGAAGGATCGTTCACAACAGGAAGTCAGCTCTGTATGCCAGTTCTGCACACGGCTTCACGAAGTTGCGTTCCTTGAACAATACCAATACTTCCGGTCGCCTACGTACCTGATCAAAGCAAAGACCACCACGCTACCAAAGGCTCAGCGCTTTTTCAGCGGGCAGTGGCTAGAGCGCTTCGTTCTCCAGAAAATCAAAGCCGTTTATGCCCAGATTCGCTCAGAGGTCAGCGGAGAACTAGGTTTCGAGTATCTCATTAATCCCCAAATCACTCTCCCCAACGGTGATGATTTTGAACTCGACATCCTGGCCTCAATCGGATCGTCAATCTACTGGATTGAGGCTAAGTCCGGTGACTACCAGCAACACGCAGCAAAGTATTCCAAGTTTGCGCGCCTTCTGGGACTCGACCCTGACCATTCGTTCATGGTGCTAACAGACGTGCCTGATAATCGTTGTGGTACACTCTCATCGCTGTTCTCAATGACCGTTTGTAACCTGCAGACATTCGAAGAGAAGCTGTTAGCGGTCGCGCGAAGTGACACTGCCCAACAAAGCGCAGCAACTGATGATCTATCGCCTGCCGCTGAGCACTAGGGACAGTAAAGCTCTGCTCGATGCGAGTCGCGGCGGCAGGCTGATTGCCTTCGGGTCACTCGAAAAGTCGAGCACAGCACACCTGATCTTTGCCGTACAAGAAGCGCTATCACTTGGCGAAAGAGACACATTTGCTCTGTTCTAATCTGTGTCCACTACAGGTGAGCTTCAGCGTTGTACGGAACAAAGGTGGGGCAAAGTAGTCCACATAACTGAAGGCAACGCCAGCACAGCTCTTCGGTGCGCAGATCGACTGCAGTGCGTCGAGCAGATGCATTTCCACTTATTGCTACGCTTTCCGGTTTCAGGGTGGCTCCCGATGTTGGCTGAATGGCGAACAGTATGGTGTATCAGGTGGGTGGCAGTAATGGTCAGATCACGCATGGTATGTAACACTTGACAACTTTACGCCGGAACGCGGCGCGCCGTCTGGCGGCGCCCCAACCCCTACCATTACCGCGACGGCGACCGCCACTGCTACTCGCGCAGCGACGCCGAGCGCCACCGCCCCGACCTTCCCCATACCTGCGGCGGTCGCCCTGCCGACGCTGAGCGAGACATATGCCTGCGACCGGCTGGGGAGGAACGGGAGCGGCAGCAGCGAGGGGTGAGAGGGGAGCAGCGCGAAGGGTGCACATATCCTGGCGCATCCTTCAGAGTTTCATCACTGATCGAGCAACCCCCCCGCCTGACAGGTGCAGGTTTTTTGGAAGCCCCTGCGTGCCATCTCCCGTTTCAGGCATCAGGATGCCTAAACTCCCCCTTCTCCTGAAGAACCGCAAAGTTAGCAACCTCGGTGCGTTGGTTTCAGGCATCAGGATGCCTAAACTCCCCCTTCTCCCCTTGTGGGAGAAGGGGGCAGGGGGGATGAGGGGCAACGGCGCACGGGATTGCGGAAAATCACTCATCACTCCCAGGATCTACCCTTAAGAGACTCCCCCGCCCTCTCCACACGTACCACAAAATGCCATTCTGTCACCAACCGACGTACTGGGGCGCAACAGGACGTTTCACCTATAGATGGCGGTCAAATGTGCTGCTATACTACCCATCAGAAGAAACGCGGCACGGCGCTCGACCGATGCTCACCCCAAAGGAGGAACCCATGATGACGGCACTTCTCATCGCTTCTGCCATCGCCCTGATTGTCTTCGCGTCGCGTCGCGCCGCTCTGCGTCTCCGGGAGCGCCCCATTCCCGTGCGGCGCGCTATGCGTCGCTACCGCTGAAGGTCTCCCTGAAACCCAATGCTGTGTCACTGCTTCACACCCACAGTCGCCTATCGCCTGGCGTATGCCCAAACACGCGGTCGAGCCAGTCGAAGATGACCAGGTGCGCCAGCCGCAGATTGTTCACCTGGCAGTGACCGTCTGCACCTTCGGCGGCGGTAAATTCGCAGAGAGTGACGTCGACGCCGCGTCGACGGAGATCATGGTATATTTCGAGCGTCTGGCGCTTGAGTTCATCGCCTTCCCCTTCGCTCATGAGAAACAATGATGGCGTGGCGATCCCCGTGTAGTCCACTCGCTTTGCCAGGGCAACGACGCCATCAACGACGCTCTTGAAATCGGTTGCGCCAAATTGCCAGGCATACTTGTCGAGATTGATCTCCGCACTTTTGTTCAGCATGCCCGCCAACCGCATGAACGTGTTGATCACCCAGCCGGGCGCTTTCATCGCGCTGCCGAACTCGCGTCGGAACACTTCGACCAGATCGAAAATGGGAGTGCTGGCAATCCAGGCGCTGATGCGCGGGTCGGACGACACTGCCAGCGCCGTCGTGTATCCGCCTCCGCTGACGCCGTAGATGGCGATCTGCGTGGGACGAGCGGCGGAGTGCGCTTCGAGCCAGTCCAGCACGGCGCTGATCGGTCGTTCCATGTCTGCACGGAAGTGCAGCCCCCGGTCTGGCATGACACCCTGCCCCGGCAGATCGACCATCACCACGTTGTAGCCGCGTTTCCAGCCAGGGTACCCCGCAAAGTAGAACAGGTCTTCACGGAATGTATCCCCGCCGCCGACCATCATCACAACCGGGCGCGACTGCTCATCGTGCTCCAGATAATAACCCGGCAGTGCGGCGTGCTCGAACGGAATCTCGATAGGACGCATCGGGATGCCGATCAGGTGGACACCCTGCTGAAACGCGCGCTCCATTGTTTGCACGCGCGTATTGAAATCGCTGGCGCTGGGGTGGGTGTATTGCAACGCCGAACGGTACGCATATGCGGCACCGAGGTGCAACTGTCCAGCCGCTAGTTGCTGACCGTGTTTGAGAAACTCTCGCGCCCGTTCGATCTGATAATCGCCCTGACGCCAGAAACCATCGCGCCAACCGTCTGGATCGCCGTCTCTGATATCGTGGACGGCGTAGAAGACCTGTGATGGCGACATACCGACAATCTGGCTCACACCCAGCGCCCAGTTGAACATGAAGTCCATATCGCCGTTCTTGAACCGCGTGTTGTACTTCTGCCGCTTCAGGATGACGTCCTGCTCTTGCATTGCGGTCTCCTCTGCGCGTTGTGCGCATAGCAACGTCTTACAGCCCGCACCTCGAACGTTCGCTCCGTCGACGTACCGCGCCTCGATCTCCGACAGCAGGATCGTCGTCGCGCCGCTCCTGCCGATAGCGCCTCCTATAGCGAAGAAACATAGCCGTTCCCATAGAGGTTGAACCAATTGGACAGGGTTGAACGCTCCCAGAATCGCGCTGCCAAACACGGTGACCGAAATGAATTTCGGTCTACGCTCTGCCGGAAACGGGCGCCCCGCACGACACGGTAGACCCGGACAGGGGTCAACGTATCTGAGAACCGCTATACATCATTCGGCGCTGTCATGACTGCGACGCACGCCACGCATAAAGATCTCTACCAGACTGTCGGCGGCGCGCTGCGGGTCGCCGGGACCGGGCGCCGCCACATACCACTTGTGCAGGGCGCTCGCCAGACCGAAAAAGGCGCGCACCACCGCTTCCGGATCAAGCGCAGGGTCGATCTCCCCCTCCGCAATCCCCCGCTGTACCAGCGCCACGATGTCGCCGATGAAGCGCTGCATGTGTCCCAGCGCCTCATCGTGCGCGCAGAGCAACCGAAAGATCTCGGGCCAGGGACCGATGCCCAGCGTGTGCATCTGCACCTGACGTTGCAGAATCTGACGCATAATGAAACACAACCGATCCATGGGCGACCGGTCAGCCTGGGACTCGATCAGCGCAATCATCTGCTTCATTTCACGCGTCGCCGCCTCGATGACCAGTTCGTCCTTGTTAGCGAAATGGGCGTAGAGCGTCGGTTTGGAAATGCCAACCCTGGCCGCCAGTTCGTCCATCGACATGGCGCCGTATCCCTTTTCCGCCACCAGTTCCTGGGCGGCGTTCATGATTTCCTCACGCAGCGCCTGTTTCTGACGCTCACGAAGTGTCAGGGTCATACCCGTCCTCTATGCAACATCCAGAACGCGCACCAGTACGTACCGTTTGGGTGAAGTAAAAAGTCTACCGATCGGTCAAAATTCCTACTTGCGCGTAAAGACATTTTACTGTATAGTAGTCTTGTTGTAAAGGCGCGACGCGCAACGCGGCGCAGGCGTCGGGACGATGTCCTTCGCCGCGTTCTTGTTGCCCGTCCATATCTGCGACATTCATACGATAACCTGGAGGCAGACGTGCATGGCTATCCAACGACGTGAAGAGAAGCTCAATGGCATGCCGATTTCCGACACCTCGATCCGTCAGCCGGTGTTTGTCACCATGCTTATGCTGCTGACAATCGTGTTCGGCATTCTGGCATTCCGTTCATTGCCGGTCAATCTCCTTCCCGATTTCGAGGTGCCGGTGATTGCGGTTACCGTTCCCTACCCTGGCGCCGGTCCGGAAAGCGTCGCCGATCAGGTGGCCAAACCGATTGAAGACGCAGTCAACACCATCGAGGGAATCGAGAACATTACCACCAATGCCAGTGAAGGAGTGGCGCTGATCTTACTCGAATTCAAAGAGGGTACCGACGTCAACCGCGCCGAGCAGGATGTACGCGAAAAGGTGAATGCCATTCGCCCGACGCTGCCACGCGATGTGCGCGACCCGATCTTCCAGAAGTTCGACCCGAACGCAGCGCCGATTGTTTCATTCGCCATCGCCAGTACGCAGAACCTGTCGCCACTTGAGGTGCGCCGTATCGTGGACAACGAGATTGCACCGATCATCCAGCGCGCCGAAGGCGTCGGCTCGGTGCAGGTCTCCGGCGGTCTGCAACGGCAGATCAATGTGTTGATGGACCTGGAGAAGCTGCGCGCCTACGGCATTCTTCCGGGTCAGATCACACGCGCGTTGCAGCAGGCGAATGTCAATCTTGGGCTTGGCACGATCAACGCCGGGGCGCAGGAGATCAATCTGCGCGCGCCTTCGCTGTTGCAAACGCCAGACGATATTGCCAGCATTCAGATCAGCGGCACGTCATACCGCATCGGCGATGTGGCGACTATCGAAGACGGCGTGGCGGAGAAGAAGAGTTTTACCCGTCTCAACGGCGTCGAGGCGATCATTATCGATGTGCGCAAGCAGAGCGGCGCCAATACCGTCGCCGTGGCCGATAATGCGAAGGCTGCGCTTGAGCGCGCATTCGGCGCCCGCAGCGATCTGACCTATATTGTGCCGCGTGATGCCTCTGAAGCCGTGCGCCAGTCGACCATCAGCTCGCTCGAAGAACTGATCTATGCCTCGGTTGCAGCGCTGCTGGTGGTGATGCTGTTCTTCAGCGGCGCGCGCAATATGCTCATAACAGCCGCCGCTCCTGCTGCAATTGCGCTCGTTGGTCTCGTCATCCTGCCTGCGCTCGGCGTCCCGGTCGATAAGGTGCTCGTTCTGGCGATTGCTATCGGTCTGCTGGTGGTGCTGACTTTCATCCGCGACCGTAACACGCTGGTGACGATGGCGGGTCTGCCGATCATTTTGATGGGCACCTTTGCGCTGATGCCATTGTTTGGTCTGTCGATCAACCTGATCACGCTGCTGGCGCTGGCGCTCTGCGTCGGGTTGGTGATCGACGACGCGATCGTGGTGCGTGAGAATATCTTCCGCCACACGCAACGCGGTGAGACGCCGCGTGTCGCCGCCAGCAAGGGTACCGCAGAGGTGGCGCTTTCAGTTCTGGCGATGACCCTGACGGTTGTCGCCGTGTTCGTGCCGGTGACGTTTACATCGGGCACCACCGGCATCATCTTCAAGTCGTTCGGCATCACAATTGCAGTTGCTATTCTGCTCTCGCTGGTGGAAGCGTTCATGTTCGCGCCGATGCTTTCCGCCAATCTCTTCCGGCGCCAGAAGGTGCAGCCCCATCCACACGACGAGGCGCATTCGCACACCGGCGATGTCGGTCGGGTTGCGCGCCGTCTGCGTGGTATCGATCCGAACCAGGCGGATGCCGGTCTGCTCCACGAAGCGGAAGAAGATCCCGGTCCGCTGGGACGCTTCTACGAACGCATCCTTTCCTGGAGCCTGCGCAGCCTGCGCAATCGCCTGATCGTCATCGCCACTGCCGTTATCGTGCTGGTGCTGAGCGTGGTGGTTGCCAGCGGGTTGAAGTTCAGTTTCTTCCCGCAACGGGATGCGGGTGAGTTCCTGGTCGGGTTCGAGTTGCCCCCCGGCACGGCGCTTGTCGAAACTGATCGCCTGGCGCGTCAGGTGGAGGAAGTTCTGCTCGCCGATCCCGATGTCGAGTCGGTGATCAGCACGGTTGGTTTTTCCGGCGCGCCGGAGCGCGCTGAGTTCTTCGTGCGCCTGAAGGACGAGGTTCCTACCAGTGCGGCAGAAGAGCGCCTGCGCCCGCAACTGGCATTCCTGCCGAACCTGACCTTTGGTTTGCCGTCGATTGGCGCCCCGACCAGCACCGGCGTCACCGGGCGGCAGTTGCAGTTGAGCCTGCAAACGACCGAGCCGGTGCAGAACCTGGCGCCGTTGATCGAGCAGATTAAAGCGGAAATGGCAGCCATTCCCGGCGTCGTCGATATTGACGCCAGCTACCGTCCGGGTAAGCCGGAACTGCGCTTCGTCGCCGATCCGGAGCGCATCGGCGATCTGGGTATTACCAATGATGAGATCGCTGCGTCGGTGCGTGCGCTGGTGAATGGCGACCGCGCCACTGTCCTGCGGCAGGCAGGGCAGGACGTCGATATTGTGGTGCGTCTCCGCCCCGAAGACCGCGCCACGCCCGCGGCGCTCCAGAATATCGCCATTCCGACCCGCAGCGGCGCGGCTCCGCTTACGTCGCTCGGCACGATCGAACTGGCGTCAACGCCACAGACAATCCGACGCTACAACAAACTCAACCAGGTCATCATCGGCGCGAACCTCCAGGGGCGCAACCTGGGCGAAGTGCAGAATGAACTCCAGCAGCGTCTCGATGCGAAAGGTCTTATTCCGCCGACCGTGTTCGTCTCGTTTACCGGTCTGGTGCAGCAGCAAACGAAAGGGTTCGAGTCGCTCCTGCTGGCGATGCTTCTGTCGGTGATCTTCGTCTATATGGTGCTGGCGTCGCAGTTCGGGTCATTTACCCAACCGCTGGTGATCATGGTGGCGATGCCGTTCAGTTTCATCGGCGCCTTCCTGGCGTTGCGCCTGATCAACATCGACCTGGACATCACCGGCATGATCGGTCTGATCATGCTGCTCGGTCTGGTGGTGAAGAACTCGATCCTGCTGGTGGACTTCACCAACCGCCTGCGGCGCACCGGTCTCGACAAGCACGCGGCGCTCGAACTGGCTGGCGCTATCCGTCTTCGCCCGATCCTGATGACCACCCTGTCGCTGGTGGCGGGCGCTTTGCCGGTAGCTATCGGCATTCACCTGATCGGGACCGGTGAGGGCGGCGAGTTCCGCAAAGGGCTGGCGACCGTGCTGATCGGCGGGTTGATGACATCGATGTTGCTGACGCTCCTGGTTGTGCCGACGGCGTACAGTCTGATGGAATCGTTCACCGAACGGGTGTCGAACTGGTTCCGCCGCCGCTTCGACCCCGAGGGATGGGCGGAAGAACAGGCGGCACTGGCAGCGGAGAGCATGGTCCCCGTCAACGGCAGCGCTCCGGCTGTCGCGCTGGCTGTTCCGAACGGTGGAGCAGTCATTGCGCCGACCAGCCACGCAGCGTCTGACGAGCCGAACGGACACGAACCGGTGAGTTCGCCGCCCTTCCGAACCGAAGAACGCTAGCGCCGGGTTGTTCCTCGCGCAGGTTCAGTTGTGCGAAGAGGAAGCGAAGGGCAATCAATACCAGTCCACATAAAGAGGAGAGTCGTACCGTGAAACGTGATCGTGTGATCACAGGCGTTGCTGCAGGTTTAACCGCTCTGGTTCTGGCGGCGTGCGGCGCACAGTCCGCCGCGCCTTCACCAACCACTGGAGCGCCGACGACGGTTGCGCCAACCGTCGCTGTGCCAACGCTCGTGCCGTTACCGACCAGTCAACCGATCCAGTTAGGCGTCACCGGCATCGGCGAAGTCAAGAGCGTGCGGGATGCCAACCTGTCATTCCAGGTGCAGGGTACTGTTGCGCAGGTATTCGTCAAAGAAGGGGATGTCGTGAAAAAAGGCGATCTGCTCGCCATTCTCGACACGCGCGCGTTCGATCAGCAACTGGAGCAGGCGAAAGCGGCGCTTGCCAATGCGCTGGCGCAGGAAGCTGCACTGACCGAAGCGCCGCGCCAGGCGGATCTCAACGCAGCGCGCGCTGCCGTTGCGCAGGCGCAGGCGGCGCTCGAAGCGCTGCAACGCGGACCGAAGGATCAGGATATTCGTATGGCAGAGGCAGCGCTGGCGGCTGCTGAAGCCAATCTGCGAGCCACCCGCGACCGTCTCTCGTTCGCCAAGACCCAGGCTGAGATCCAGATGGAACAGGCGGCGGCGGCGCTGACACAGGCGCAGGCGCGGTATGCGCAGGCGAAGTACAACTGGGAGTATGCGCGCGATACCGGCAACGACCCGATCGTTCCCGAAGTGGCGGCGCCCAATGGTCAGCGCGTGCCCAACAAACTGAGCGATGGGCAGCGTGAGAACTACTATGCCCAGTTTGTCCAGGCGGAAGCCGGATTGCGCCAGGCGGAAAAGGCGGTTGAACTGGCGGTGAAGGGCGCCGAGAGCGCGCGCCAGGCGGAGGTGACCGGCATTCAGGCGGCGGAAGCGCAGGTCGAACAGGCGCGCCTGACCCTCGAAAAACTCCGGTTGCCGCCTGACCCGGACCGGCTTGCGGCAGCCAGGGCGGCGCTGGCGCAGGCGCGCGCCCAGGAAGCGCGTATTGTGCCGGATCCGCGCGAATCGCAGAAAGCCGCAGCGCGCGCAGGTGTGGAACAGGCGCAGGCGGCGCTGACGCTGGCGCAGATCAACCGCGAACGCGCTGAACTGCGCGCGCCGTTCGATGGCGTTATCTCGATTGTCTCCATCGATCCTGGCGATCCGAGCGTGACCCAGGGGCTGCCGGCGATCCAGATCATCGATATGAGCAGCCTGTACGTCGATGTCCAGATCAGCGACACGGATATCGTCCGGGTGCGTGAAGAGCAATCGGCGAAGGTGACCGTCAGCAGCATTCCCGACCGCGAATACACCGGCAAGGTCGAGTTCATCGCTCCAACCGCGACGGTGCAGGGATTGTCGCGCAGTTATCGGGTGCGCATCGCGCTGGACGATATCACCGGGCTGCGGGCTGGCATGAGCGCGCGGGTTGATATTCTGGAATAAGGGTTTTTTCTGGTTTCATTGCTGAAGAGACGTTGCGCGGCAACGTCTCTTTTTTGCGTCAAACTCTAACAAAAGATTAGCGCGCGCGCGCCGCCCTTCCCGTTATCATGGAGCGAGAAGACATTCCGGTTTGGTGGAGCGCGCTGCCGGTGTGGAGCGATCCGCACGGGGCGGCGCGCGCGCGATCTTCTGAAGACACTGGAGCACACCGTATGACTGCTGAAACTGAAGCCACGACCCATGCACCCACGGCGGTGCCGTTCCGCGCCGAAGTGCGTCAGTTGCTCAATATTCTGGCGCATTCGCTCTACACCGATCGTGAAATCTTTCTGCGCGAATTGATCTCGAACGCCTCCGACGCCCTCCACCGTGTTCAGTTCGAGATGGTGACCAATCAGCAGGTGCGTGATCCAGATGCCGACCTTGAAATTCGGATCAGCGTCGATAAGGATGCCAAAACGATCACGATCAGCGACACTGGCATCGGCATGACCCGTGAGGAACTGATCGAGAATCTGGGAACGATTGCGCACTCCGGCACACGCGCCCTGATTGAACATCTCGAAGAAGCGCAACGCTCGAATATCATCGGTCAGTTTGGCGTCGGCTTCTACTCCGCATTTGTTGTCGCCGATGAGGTGACCGTCATTTCGCGCTCGTATCGTCCTGACGCTGAAGCGGCGCTCTGGCGTTCACACGGCGGCGAGAGTTTTGTTGTCGATGCTGCCGAACGTGCACAGCGCGGCACGACGATCATCCTCAAACTGAAAGAAGAAGCGCACGAGTTCGCCGATGAGTGGCGCCTGCGGCAGATTGTTCGTCGCCACTCGAATTACGTCGCTTTCCCGATCTACATCGGCAACGAGCGCGTGAATGAATCGACCGCCCTCTGGCGGCAACAGCCGCGCAACGTCGAGCAGTCGCAGTACAACGAGTTCTACCGCCAGATGACCTTCGATTATGAAGACCCGCTCCTGGCGGTGCATTTCTCGTCCGAAGCGCCGCTCGATCTGCACGCCATCCTGTTTGTGCCCGCGAAGCGCGAGCGTGGTCTGATCGAACGGCGGATGGAAGGAAAGATCCGTCTCTACTCGCGCAAGGTGCTGATCCAGGAAGACGCGAAAGATGTGCTCCCGCCATACTTCCGTTTCATCGAGGGTGTGGTGGACAGCGAAGATCTGCCGCTCAACGTCTCGCGTGAAGGCGTGCAGCGCGATGTTGGACCGAACCGCGACCCGGTGTTGCAGCGGATCAAGAAGTCGCTGACCAATCGCCTGACGAAGGAACTGGTCGAACTGGCGGAGAAGGATGCGCAAAAGTACGCAACTTTCTGGAATGAGTTCAGCCCGTTCATCAAAGAAGGGATCGCAACCGACCCGCTGGCGCGCGACGACCTGTTGCCGCTACTGCGTTTCCACACCACCAGATCGGGCGATCAACTGGCGTCGCTCGCCGAATACAAGGAGCGGATGGTTGAGGGGCAGAAGGAAATCTACTACGTGCTCGCCGCCGACCTGGAGAGCGCGCGTCGCAGTCCGCATCTCGACGCCCTGACCGATCGCGGGATCGAGGCGCTGCTACTCTACGATGTGATGGATAGTTTCATGCTCAACGGGTTGCGCGAGTACCAGGGGTTGAAACTGCGCAATGTAGACGATCCTAACCTCTCGTTGCCGGGTGAAGCGCCAGCGCCTGAGGTTTCGATCAGCGATGAGCAATTCACCAGACTGGTGAACGCCTTCAAGGAAACGCTCGGCGACCGGGTCGTGTCGGTGCGCGCATCGAACGTGCTGCGTCACAACCCGCTGCGCCTGGTGTCGCCGGAGGATCAGCAGTACAACCGCGAGATGGCGCGCGTTCAGCGTATCCTGGACCGCGATTTCAAAGTTCCGCCGAAGATCGTCGAACTGAACCGTGGTCATCCGCTGATCGTCGATCTGGCGCGCCTGGTGGAGTCGGGGAACGATGCGACGCTGGTGCGGCACCTGATCGAGCAGATGTACGACAGCGCACTGTTGCTCGAAGGGTTGCACCCCAACCCCGCTGATATGGTCGGGCGCATTCAGGCATTGATGGAAGCCGCCGCGCGCAGGTAGACACGAAAAGGGAGAGACGATGCGTGACTGTCTCTCCCTCCTGTTATTGAACGCTTCCGTGCATTCTTAACGGCGTGCCGGAAACGTTTCCGCCAGCAGCCGCGATGCTCCGTCACCGACGCCATACGCCAGGAACAGCGGCGCTTCACCGTTCGGCAGGAGCGGTGCGTCCAGTTCGCGCGCCGCAGGACCAAGCGCCGCCAGCGCTGCCGCGCGTTCATCGTCAGACGCTTCCGGCGGCAGGATCAGCAACGCATCGCCATCCACCGTTCCCGACAACTGTCCCCTGTCGAATGCGCTAACCGTCACATCGAAGGTCAGAAAGCGCACCGTGTCCTGGGCGATCAACCGTCGATCCAGGAACACCTGCACTGCACGCAGACGCGGATCGTCTGCCAGCGCTGCCACGCGCGCAACTCGACCGACTGCCGTCTCGGTGAGGTCGAACTCGTGGTAGACCGCCGGATTGCGCGGCATATGAACGAAGTAGAGCCAGACATTGAACCCCAGGCTGAGCGCCAGTGTTCCTGCAACGATTGCGGGAACAACCTGTCGCCATCGCACTGAGGTTGCATTTCTTACGGACACAACCAGCGTGTCGAGCGCCATTCCTGCCAGCATACATGCAGGGGCGAGCGCGCCGAATGAACGCATAGCATGTGGCGCATTCGTGCTGAAAATACCCGGAATGAGCGCCAGCGCCAGCCACACCAGTAGAATGCATACGCGCGTTCGCCATCGTGCGACTGCCAGCCCAACCCCGACAGCGAAGCACGTTCCTGTCAGCGGATCGAGCATCGGCGCGCCGGGCGCGTGGTGCCGCCCATTTGGATCACCGGCGATGTGCCACATCCCCAGGTAGCGAGCGACATTGTCCAGCACCAGCGCTATCGTGCGTTTCTCCAGGCTCTGACTGTTGCCAATCGCAACAGCGCTCGTGCGGCGGTTGTATCCCTCGAAATCACCGGCGATGAATCCCAGAAGCGGCAGCAGCACAATCATGCCCGCAACAGCCGCCGCTGCCAGTCCGGGAAGCGCCCGGCGCCAGGCTCTCGTATCACGACCGAGGTGCAGCGCGGTGAGGAGCGCAAACACGAGTGGAGCGAGACGACCGGTATGGTAGGCGTATGCCGCCAGCGCTGCCAGCGCGCCTGCCAGCGCCATGCCAGCCATCATGCGCCAGCGTGTGGGTTGCCCCAGCGCCCGCCACATTGTCCCAATCGCCGCAAGTTCCAGCAGATGATCGAGGGTCGCAGGAAACGCCCAGCGACTCATGCTCAAGCCCCACGAAGCCCAGGCAAGAAATGCCGCACCATACACCGCCGCTCGCGCCCCCAGGATCGGTCGCGCTGCCCACCAGAGCGCCAGCGGCATGAACGCCCCCGCCAGGGCGCTGACCAACCGCGCTGAGCCTGCGCCCGGTCCTGCGATTGCCAGCACCGGCGCCATCAGGTAGAAGAGCAGCGCTGGCAGATCAGCGCCAGCCACCACATAGACCGGACGATAGGTCGGGTCGTTCCAGATCCGCAGCGCCTGCATCCCGTGACGCGCCTCATCGCGCCACATACCGGCGGGTAGATCGTCAAGGCGATAGAGGCGCAACGCCAGCGCCACGACTGTGAGCATTACCAGCGCCAGCGCCTCGGTGCGGTATGCGAACCGCTCGCCTGAAGCCGCTGTTGCAGCATACGCGCCAGACGCCACAACCGCCAGCGTCACGGCAGCCGCCACCCCGCTCATTCCGATCACCGGCGGCAGTCCAAGGCGCAGCGCCACGACCAGCGCCAGCGTAAGACCGGCGCCGCCCCACAGCGCCGGTACCCCCAGAGAACGCAGCCGGGCAACGCTGTGTATCACCAGCGGACGCATCGGTTGCCAGGCAACGACCAGCATCAGCGGCAGCAGGGGCCACCAGGGCCATCCGACGGTTGGAAGCCAGTACCCTGATACACGCGGAAACGCGGCGGCGGCGCCCGCCAGCAGCGCCAGGAATACAACGACGCTCCAGCGCAACAGCTGGCGTTCCAGCGCCTGGCGTGGCGCGCGCCAGAGCAGTGCAAGCCAGCCAAGCACAGGAAACGACGCAAGAAAGATCGCGCGCACCGGCGGCGGAAACCATACCGCGTCGTTCGATGGCAGCGCAGCGAACTCCGCGAGAACCACCCCAAGATCGCGCCCATCGCCCGGCGCACGGTAGGCAGCGGTGCGGAGCAGCAGCGGCGTATCGCCTGCCGGATCGGTTAGAGTGAGCAGGTAATAGCGTCGCCATCCGGGCGCAACGGAGAAGGTTCCGACAGCGCGCCCGCGCATGCTTACCGACAGCACCGGCGGATCGGCATCGCCCCGCGGCGCAGCGAAGCGCAGCATCACCTGTGCCGGGCGTCCGTCGAAGCCGAACAGGAACAACGCCGCCTCCGGGCGCGACCAGCGAAACAGATCGGTCGGGTTGCGCTCGACATCGTAAAAACCGACCAGCACGCGCCGCGCATCCGGATCATCAACCGTCAGATGCTGATCCAGCCGCGCCAGGCGCGTCCCCAACACCAGCGACAGGATCACCAGCGCCAGCAGAACAACGCTGCCGGGCGCAACCGGAGCAGCGTCGCGAGCGTGTTGCATATGAAGCCAGCGCACAGACCGGTTCCTATACCAGCAAAAGCCGCAGCGACGCGACATCATACTCCAGGGAAGCACACACCGCAAGTCATGCTTGACATTTAGAACACCTGTGCTATACTATACGTGGAACACAAACGGCGTACAAAAGGGGGACGAGCATGTACCAGAAAGAAATCGTCTACGACCGCGAAACACACGACTACGCGATGTACCTGGATGGAGAACTCGTTGGTTTCGCGCGGACCTACCACGAAGCCGAGATCACGCTCGATCAGTTGATCTTCGAGTTGATGAGCGGCGACTATTTCCGCAACGCGGCGTAGGTTTAGAGCAGTTCTCAGATACGTTGACCCTTGTTGGGTCTGCCGTGTCGCACGAGACGCCCACTGCTGGCGGAGTGTTGACCGAAATTCATTTCGGTCACCGCGTGGGGGGCGCGATTCCAGGAGTGTCCAACCTCGTCAACCAGGTTCAACCTTCGAGAGAACTGCTATAAGATCAAGACCTCTGAACGGCAGCTGGCGAACCTGCTGATGTACCTGCTGGGAGATATTCGTGCCGCCGCTGCCTCTCTCCTGGTACAGGCATACCCCGGCGGAGTCGGACGCAGATTCTTCTAATGCTTCGTGAACCCTCCTGCAGGCTGCGAGCCTGCGGGAGGATCACGCCACTGCTTCGTGCGTCATATCACTCTCGCCCGCGCAGGCGGGCTTCGCCCCGCTAGCCGAGGGCTTACGGTCTTCGAGTAAATAATCCGCCATAGCCCGCGCAGGCGGGCTTCGCCTTGCAGAGCCGAGGATTGATGGTCTTTGAAATAATCCGCTACAGCCCGCGCAGGCGGGCTTCGCCCTGGATAGCCGAGGGCTTCAGCCCGACGGCTCGTGTGGTATAGCGGATTAAGTTCTCAATCTCCATCAACCGACAGCTCGTTCGGTATAGTGGATTTAATGCTCAATCTCCATTAGCCCGACGGCCAGCGCTCCTCTCGGCTATCAGCTATCAGCTATCGCCTATCGGCTATTCATTCACCCCGACGGCACGCAGCGCATGCCGGAATTAATGCTCAATCTTCATCAGCCCTCCCTGAGCGCGTGGGAGCCCCTGCGGGGCTGGAGCGTCTCTGCCGGGGTGCGCGCCAGAGGCGCGCGCACCTGAGGCGGCGTCTCTCCTGCTCCTGGAGTAGGGCGCACGACTCTCACCCGCGCAGGCGGGCTTCACCCCGCCAGCCGAGAGCGTATGGTCTTTGAAGAAATAATCCGCTCCAGCCCGCGCCGGCGGGCGTCGCCTCGCCTGGCCGAGGGCTTTAGCCCGACGGCTAGCACGGGATAGCGGAATAAATTCTCAATCTCCATCACCCCGACGGTTCGCGCCAGCCCGCGCATGCGGGCGTCGCCTCGCCTGGCCGAGGGGGTCACCCCGACGGTTCGCGCCAGCCCGCGCATGCGGGCGTCGCTCCACAGTCCCCCACGCATGCGGGGCTTCCCCAGCCACGTGGGATTCGCGCTCGAACCGCGACTCACAGTCCCCCACACATGCGGGGCTTCCGAGTGGGCTCCCGTCCCGCTGTGCGCTACGTCGCACAGTCCCCCACGCATGCGGGGCTTCCACGAGCAGGTTTTTCGGTGAAGCCCCGCGTTTCTTCTCTCGTTTTGGTCATCAGGTGGACCAACCCCCTTCTCCCCTTGTGGGTTCAAGAGCGGACAGAAAATATGTGCGATACAAGCCTGAGACAGCATCGCAACGCGGTAGACTTGCTTCAGATTCGCCCCTCTCCCGCAGTGCGGGAGAGGAGTCGGGGGTGAGGGCGGATTGCCCATTGCAACGCCAGAAAACGCATCTTTGCTCAAACGTTCTGTCCGCCCCTAAACCCTTGTGGGAGAAGGGGGTCGGGGGGATGAGGGGCAAAAGCGCGGTGGAACGCAGCAAACCGCTCATTGACATCCCTCCCCCTTGCCTGCTATCATTGCAGCGTTCGTAAACGATTTTATACCAACAGACGATGACACCCCCCTGGAAACAGCATCTCGATGCGCTGCGGATCCAGGATTTGAGTGCAATATTCCGCACTTCAAAGCCGGTCATTGGCATGGTACATCTCTGGCCCCTGCCGGGTGCGCCGGGGTATACCGGCTATGGGATGCAGACCATCATCGATCAGGCGTTGTACGATGCCCACGCTCTCGTTGAAGGCGGCGTCGATGGGGTGATCGTCGAGAATATGTGGGATATTCCCTTTCGCGCCGGTCCAAACGTGCAACCGGAGAGCATCGCCGCCCATGCTGTCGCGGCGCATGCTGTTCGTCGGGCAATCGATCTGCCGCTCGGCATCAATCTGGTGCACAATGGCGGTGTCGCGCTCCTGGGTATCGCCCTTGCTGCTGGCGCCAGTTTCATTCGCGTCTGTATGTTCACCGGGGCAGGTGTCTGGGATACGGGCGCCTGGGACGAGGGGTGCGCCGCTGACCTTATGCGACGGCGGGCTGAACTGCATGCCGGACACATCAAGATCTTCGCCGATGTTGATAAGAAGCATTCGGTGCGTTTTCCCGGCATCGACCTGGCAACCCATATCGAATGGACGCGCTTCTTCGGCGCGGATGCGTTGATCGTTTCCGGGCGCATGACCGGTGATGCCCCCGATCTGGAGAAGGTGCGACAGGCGAAAGCGTTGTCCGGCGATTGCCCGCTCCTGATCGGCAGTGGCGCTGATGAGCGTAATATCGCCGCCTTTATGGACGTGGCGGATGGCGTGATCGTCGGGTCGAGCATCAAAGAAGACGGTCGGATCGAAAATCGAGTGGATGTCGAGCGAGTGCGCCGGTTTGTCGCCGCAGCGCGATCGTATAGGTAAATTCATGACTTCGCTGCAAAAACGCACCGCCGAGAGCGCAGAGAACTTCAAAAATATGCGCAGCGAAGCGTGATGCGTTGGAGCGACTCGCTCAGCATCTTCCTCTGTGAACGCTGCGCCGTTGTGGTGACACGCCCTTTTTGCGGTAGACTCAATGCA
>Ga0272446_1001986_pt1 | contig 28737 bp, 24 predicted proteins | sample YNPCB0061_FD_194587 | JGI IMG/M metagenome (GOLD analysis project Ga0272446, IMG submission 194587) | Hot spring microbial mat communities from Yellowstone National Park, WY, United States - YNP-CB-006-1 | ecosystem: Environmental > Aquatic > Thermal springs > Hot (42-90C) > Sediment | place...
CCATCCGTAATAATCACCATCAGCACCTGTTCCGGGCGTTCAGGTTCTGGGATCCCGGAGAGGTCTTCGCTAAGATGCTCGATTCCCTGCCCCAGACAATCGTAGAGGGGTGTGCTGGCACGAGGCACATAGGTCTTCGTTGTGAGAGGGGGCACCTGTTCAATCAAGCGCCAGTGATGCAGGATTTCGTAGGGGTCTTGGGAGTCAAACTGCACCAGCGTCAGGGTCGTTTGCCCAGGCAGATGACGCTGCTGCTCTAGAAAGCTATTAAAACCGCCAATAATATCATCTCGGATGGACCCCATCGAGCCTGTCCGATCCAAAATCACCTGCAGATGGGTATAGTCCGCTTTCATCGGGTATGGGGGGCATACAACACTCTAGTTATAATCTTACTTGCAGTTTTTAGGGGTAAATCGTCTTATTTCTTCAAGATTCCTCTGAGTTTTAGCTGACATTGGCAAGACTCCCCTGGGCTGAGCTTCAGGAGCTTTTCCCCAGTATTGAGGGCATGGCGGGGGGAACTCCACGGCTCCAGGCAGTAAAAAGGCTTGTTGTGCACCGTCCACAACACCAAACATTGAAACTGGGGATCCCAGTCTAAGCGCAGGTGGGTGTGCTCATCTTCGACAAGGGCGGTGGTATCGCTCAACTCAGCAAATAAGTAATCCAGTTCCGGCTGGCTCCAATCAAAGCTGCCAGTGAAGGAATGTAACCCCACCTGGTCTTTGATTTCGTAGGCTTGGCTGGGAATCTGCCAGCGCAGGGCGGCTTTATCACCCACAGAAAAATAGGGATGAAAGCCAACGCTAAAGGGCATCACTTGGGATCCCCGGTTGGTGTAGGTTTGGGCAATCACCAAAGACTCATCCTGAAAAAAATAGCGAAATCGCAGTTCAAAGGCAAAGGGATAACCTGCTTGGGTCTCCGGGGTATCCTGCAAGGCCAAGGTCAGCCCCGCTTCGGTATCCACCACCGTCCAGGGGAGATGACGGGCAAAGCCATGTTGGGGCAAATGATAGGTTGTTCCTCCATGGGTGTAGGCATTACCTGGCAGCGCTCCACAAATGGGAAAGAGAATTGGGATCCCCCCCCGCACCGTTAACTGGGGATCCCGCAACCGCTCCTGATCCAGATAGAGCCACTGATGTTCGCCCTGCCACCACTGGGTGATAATCCCGCCCCGTTCGGGAATGACCCGGATGCCGTGGGATCCCTGGCGGACTTCATAGATGCGATACTGATCCTGAAAATGGGTGACTGTTGCCATTGTGTTGACCCAGATGGACTACCCCGCTAAACGCTATCACGTCTTGGTGGTGGATCCCCCCTGGAATCAGGGAAAAACCGGGCGGCGGAAAGTTCGTCCCCACCAGGGCACCGTCCTGGACTATCCCACCCTGAGTAAAGGGGAACTCCTGGCTTTGCCCATTCCCCAGTGGGCTGCGGATCAGGCATACCTGTGGTTGTGGGCCACCAACAGTAAAGACCGCCACAGCGGGGAGCCGATTTTGGCCATGGCGTTTGACTTAATGGCCGCCTGGGGTTTTCAGTACTACACTCTCATCACTTGGCATAAGCGCACCGGCCCCTGTCCCTTTGGTCCTTACCAAATCATCACAGAGCATGTCCTCTTTGGTTACCGGGGCAAAGCCCTCTTCCCCAAAAGCTGCTGGGGCAAACTGCAAACCTGCTTCAGTGAACCCCCCACCCATCACAGCACCAAACCCGCCTCCTTTTACCGCCAGATTGCGGCTCTGTTTCCTGGGGAGCGCCTTGATGTCTTTGCCCGACAGGTGCATCCTGGCTTTGATGGCTGGGGCAATGAGTATCCGGTAAAGATGCTAGGGTGAAAGAGCAACAAAAATTCACGAATCCCTCCGTTTTGCCCTGTGCTGGAAGATTTTCGCCTCATCCTAGATATTGTCACGGTTCTGACTGCCGCTGCCCTGGGGGGATTTATTGCTTCTTTGCTGCGCCAGCCCTTGTTATTGGGCTATTTGCTGGCGGGGATGTTGGTGGGGCCCACCGGCTTGGGGCTGATTAAAGAATTGGTGCAAGTGGAGACTCTAGCCCAATTTGGGGTGACTTTTTTGCTTTTTACCCTGGGGGTGGAGTTTTCTCTGGGGGAACTGGGCAAAGTCCGCGGCATTGCCTTGGGGGGGGGATCTTTACAAATCCTCCTGACCATTTTTATGACAACGGCGGCGGCTTTGATGACGGGCTGGGTGAAAACGCCGGTACAGGGGATCTTTTTGGGGGCTGTTTTGTCCCTTTCTTCTACGGCGGTGGTGATTAAAAGTTTGACTGCCAAAAATCAACTGGATACCCCCTACGGGCAAGCGATGTTGGGGATTTTGATTGTCCAGGATTTGGCCGTGGGTCTGATGCTGGGAGTTTTGCCGGCGTTGGATCACCCCCTCTCGGAACTGGGCTGGGCGGTGGGAAAAGCTGTCCTCGAAATTGGCCTGTTTGGAGCGGCTGCCCTGGGGGCGGGGATCTGGATTGTGCCGACGTTTTTGCGGGTGTTGGCCCAGCGGGAAAGCAAAGAGTTGTTTCTGTTGGGGGTGATTTCTCTATGTGCGGGCATTGCCATGCTCACAGATCGCCTTGGCATTTCCAGTGAAATGGGGGCTTTTGTGGCGGGTCTGATGATTTCGGAGGTGGAATATGCTGACCAAACCCTGGACTATGTGGAGCCGTTGCGGGATGTGTTTGCCGCTTTGTTTTTCGTCTCCATTGGCATGTTGATTGACCCCCTGTTTATTGCTGAACACGCCCTTCTCATTAGTGGTTTGGTGGCGCTGGTGATGATCGGCAAATTTTTGATCACCGCTCCCCTAACGCTGCTCTTTGGCTATGCCCCCCAATCTGCTTTGTTGGTGGGGGTGGGGTTGAGTCAAATTGGGGAATTTTCTTTTGTTTTGGCTAGTGAAGGACAAAGTTTGGGGTTTATTTCCCGTTCTCTTTATTTGCTCTTGGCCAGCACAACTGCTGTCACGTTGGTGGTTACCCCTTTTCTTCTCACTCTGATCCCCAAGCTCTTTCCCTGGCTGGAAAAAATTCCTGGCTTTAATCAACGGGATCCTGTCAAGGGCAGTTCACCCCTCCTCCCCCAACACGACCATGTGATTATTGGTGGGTATGGGCAAATTGGGCGAGATATGCTGCGTTTGCTGGAGGGGCGGGGCTATCCTTTGTTGGTCATCGATCAGTCGGAACGGGCAGTACAGGAGTTGCGGCAACGGGGGATCCCCTATCTCTACGGCAATGTTGCCAGCCCACTGGTACTCGAAAAAGCCAACATTTCTGCGGCGCGGGCTTTCGTGATCACCATCTCAGACCCCCTCAGCAGTCGCTTGTGTCTGAAACGGGTGCGGGAGCGCTGTCCAGAGTTGGTGGTGATCATTCGCGCTCCCAAGCGCCAAGACATTGATCAACTCTATCAATTGGGGGCTTCTGAGGTCATCCACGGGGAGTTTGAGACCAGCTTAGGCTTGTGCGGTTATTTGTTGCAGGAATTGGGAGAACCCCTCAGCTTGGTGCAACAGGAGATCACCGGGATCCGCGATAGCCATTACACGGATTTGCGACCCAGCCGTCCCAGTTGTTTGCTGCCCTTGGAAGGGAGTATGACCCCGGCCTGGTGGGAAACCTGGCACCGGGAGAAGCAGCTTTCTGAATTATCTTGAATTAGGATGGAACTGTTGCCTTTTTTGCGTCGGATCCCCTATGCCTGCCCTTTCTCCCACCCCTGTGGATGTGAAACTCCAACCCGTTGCCCAACGCCACAATCACTATACCCGTGAGGATTTCTTCACCTTTGACCGCCAAAAAGGGGTGATTTCCGATTGGAATGGCACCCGAAATGTGTTGGTAAGTGAAGATTTTATTTTGGGATTGCAGCAGGGGTTGGAAGAAGAAGTGGGGGATGCCTCGGCTTCTTTGATGTACACGATTGGCACAGATTGGGGCAAAAAAGATGCGGTGGCTTTTAAGCGCTGGTATGAGCAAGAATTTCATAAGTCGGTGAAACAAAGTAATGTGATGTTTTTGTTGGAGTGTTGGTGGTGGCCTCTGGCATCTCAGGGATGGGGCCGTTGGGATGTGGATATGAGTGGTCGTAAACAGGGCTTTATTTTTATCAATGTGTTTGATTCGGCTGTGGCGCGCACGTTGGGGAATGTGGGTAAGCCGGTGTGTCACTTATATGCGGGGTTATTTGCGGGGTTCTTTAGCTCGATTGTGGAGCGCCAACTCAACTGTATTGAAATTCAGTGCTATTCCATGGGGGAAAGCTACTGTAAGTTTTTGCTGGGGAGCAAGGATCGCTTGGATGCGGCTGCTTTTTGGTTGAATGAAGGGGCCACCGCTGCGGAGATTACCCAGCGCCTCAAATCCGGGAGCAAAAACTGATGGCTCTGCCTGTTGAAACTTCGGTGCGGGATTTTTTTACCCATGTCAATTGGGATAACCGCCCGCTGGATTGGGATCCCACGGTGCCGATGGTGCTGCAGCGGGTGCAGGATTTTATGGCGGCGATTCCTTGGACTGGGGATCCCGTCGCTCGCATGACAGAATCTGTGCAGGGGGTCTTGCATCCAGCCTGGGAGGCGGAACTGGAGGATACCCTCACCTTGGCAGAACTCACAGCGCTGTTCTAGGGGTATGGTGGATTGTTCTCGCCCGGATCCCGAGTTGCGCCATCGCATTTTGACGTGGCTTGGACAGCACACGCCGCCGCCGCGGATTCGGCATATCCTGGGGGTGGAGCGCATGGCAGCGGATCTGGCGGCTCATTATGGCTGGGATCCCCAACGGGCGGCCTGGGCGGGTTTGCTCCACGATCTGGCTAAGTATTTCCCCCCGGCTGAACTCCTGCGTCTGGCCCAGCAAGACCCCCAGGTCACCCTGGATCCGATTCTGATGGGGGATCCCCAGTTGCTCCATGCGGATGTGAGTGCGTGGGTAGCAGAGCAGGAATTTGGGATCCGGGATGGGGAGGTGTTGCAGGCGATTCGGGATCACACCCTGGGACGGCCGGAGATGACCGGGATCAGTTGTGTGGTGTTTGTCGCTGATGCTCTGGAACCCAACCGCGGCGATAATGACACCCTTAATCATCTGCGTCAGCTTGTTTACAAAGACTTGACCCTGGGGGTGGCGCAGGTGTGTGACTACGGTTTGGGGTGGTTGTTGGGCAAACCAAAGCTGATCCATCCCCGTACCTTGGCGGTTCGTAACGCCTTTTGGCAGCGGCATCTGGTAGGGTAATCCCAGGTGTTGAGGGTGCGGGATCCCGATTGACTGACCTTGTTTTTTTTAGCTCACCTCTGTGGGGGGATGCCCTGACTCTCTTTTTGAGCTTGGTGATTCAGGCCATGCCTTTTTTGCTCCTGGGGATCGGGGTATCGGGGATCCTCTCGGTGTGGGTGGATGAACGCTGGTTACTGCGCTGCCTGCCCAAGTCGGTGTGGTTGAGTGCGCTCATGGGGGGCATGCTGGGGTTTCTCTTCCCGGTGTGTGAGTGCGGTAATATCCCCGTGGCCAGACGTTTGTTGCTCAAAGGGGTACCCCTGCCCGTGGGGATAGCCTTTCTCCTGGCTGCGCCCGTGTTCAATCCCGTGGTGCTGATCTCCACCTGGGTCGCCTTTCCCTACCAACCGGAGATGGTCTTCTATCGCGCCGTTTTGTCTCTGGGGATTGCCGTCCTGGTGGGATGGCTGTTTCGCTGGCACCCCCAGCCGGAAAGTCTCTTTCAACCCGGGATCCTCCCCAGTGCCGCCCCAGTTTCCCTGTTGCACGGGGGCACCTTCTGGGCCGGTTCGGGATCCCCTCAGACCGCCCTCACCGTTTATCAAACCGCCCTCATGGATCGAGAAACCCAAAGTCGCCCCCAGGCCTGGCGACAGCGATGGGTGATCCTGCTGCACACCTGGGTCAAGGAAATCAGCGAATTGGGGGGGGTGTTGATGGTGGGGGCAGCCATTGCCACCGCAGTGCAGGTGCTCATGCCCCGACAATGGCTCCAGACTTCCGGACAGGATGTGGTGCTGTCCTTGCTGGTCATGCTGGCCCTAGCTGCCATTGTTTCCATTTGTGCCTCCGTGGATGCCTTTTTTGCCCTGGCCTTTGCCAGCACCTTCACCCAGGGATCCCTGTTAGCCTTTTTGGTGTTTGGTCCCATGATTGACCTGAAAGCAATTGGCTTGATGCTGACTATTTTTCGTCCCCAAGCCATTTTGGCCCTGATCCTGTTGACCTTACAACTGACCTTTACCAGTTGCTTGGTGATCAATATTTTTGCCTAGTTTTTTTAATCTCTAAGGGTTGAATTCCCCGCCCCTTGGGGCGTGATAAGATAGTCTTGGTTCGCAGCCCACCAGTTGAGAGTAAAAGTCAGGCATTGCCGGGGCCTCCAAAGTCTGGGAAATGTACAAAGAATTTTCTTTGTTTGGTTTGGAACGGTAGTACCCAGGGACTCTGGGGAAGGGAAACAGCCTATCAAGTCGGTCTGTCGGGGAGAGAATCATAAGGTTCGATCTAGATCAGTGGCGTGGGGTAGGAATACTCAATCGTGAGGTTGGGATGCCCCGTCCGCTTGCGGCGGGGAGGATGTCACTCTTTTTAACCCATCAGCCGCTACAGTCGTGCAGTCATTTTGCTCCTGAACAGGGGAACTTGGCAGGTTTCAGCTCAGACCCCATAAGGCAGGCTCGAAACATATTCTCAAATCCTGTTACAAACGTTATAGAAGTATTGCAGGGATCCCGAATGGTACGGATTGTGTCCTTACTGCCCAGCGCGACGGAGTTGGTGGCGGCTTTGGGGTTAAGGGAATCGATGGTGGGGCGCTCCCATGAGTGCGATTACCCCAGGGGAGTGGAGGTCTTGCCAGTCTGTACCTATCCCCATTTCAATCCCCAGGGCACCAGTTTGCAGATCCATGAGCGGGTAAGCCAACGTCTTCTCAGGGCTTTGAGTGTCTATGGTTTGCACCTCGAGACCTTGGCGGCCCTCGAGCCAACCCACATTCTCACCCAGGCCCAGTGCGAGGTGTGCGCTGTCAGTTTGGCGGAGGTGCAAGAAGCCGTGCAAGCACATTTACCCTCCCATCCCCAGATCATTTCCCTCCAGCCCAATACTCTGGCGGATCTGTGGCAGGACATTCGCACCACTGGGCAGGCCGTGGGGGTGGATCCCGAACCCTTGATTAGGGGTTTACAGCGGCGGGTGGCAGAGATTCACAGGCGCTGTCCCTTGGTGCATCGCCCCAGGGTGGTCTGTATTGAATGGACGGATCCCCTCATGAGTGCTGGGCATTGGGTGCCAGAGTTGGTGCAGCTCGCCGGGGGCGAGGAACAACTCGGACACCTCGGTCAGGCTTCTGCCTGGATCACCTGGCAAGATTTGCTGGCAGCAGATGCGGAGGTGCTGATCGTGATGCCCTGTGGGTTTTCTCTGGCCCAAACCCGGCAAGCAGTGGCAGAACTGAGTCAGGATCCCCGTTGGTCTAGGCTACGAGCCGTGCAGGAAGGGCAGGTTTATCTCGTAGATGGCAACCAGTACTTCAATCGCCCTGGGCCCCGCTTGGTGGATTCCCTGGAAATTATGGCAGAGATCCTCTGGGGGCAGCCCTCCCGCTATCCGGGATCCTGGGAACCCCTAGCCTTGGCAGAGGCTGGTACTGAGGCTCTGCAAACACAGACTCATTTCCTCAGCAGATAAAGTGGGCACATCGCGGCGGCGCACCATGCCATTGTGGCCCAACAAAAACCGCGGTAATTCTGGCAGTTCAATAGCACGCAAGGTCGGGATTTCATAGGTGTGATAAACCGTCTGGGGGGGATCCCCAAAGGTAATGTCCACCACCGTCAGGTTTTTACCGTTGCCGATGCGGGATCCCGTCAGCATCAGGCGGGGGCCGGCTCCCAAAATGCCCATGTGTAACAGCTCCAACTGCCCCCGCTGCCCCGGATAGTAAGCGTGGTGGTGACCACTGATATAGGTGTGCACCCGGTAGCGCTCCAGCAACTCCCGCCACCTCTCGGCATTCTCCATCACCTCACCAGGGCGATCCCGGCCTTGGGCCACAGCATAGAGGGGCAAATGGCCAATCAGGATGCGCATTTTTGCCTGTTGGGCCACCTCACTGCTCAGGGCTTTCTCCACCCAAGCTTGTTTTTCCGGTGGGATATAACTGCTCGACCCATCCCAGACCAGGTAGAAAATCTCATGATCCAAAAACGTGTAATAAAAGGGAAAGTCCTGGCGATCCACATACTGCACCCCCAAATCATGACTGAGATTCTGCCAATACTGCTTGGCGATGGTGCGCTCCTGCTCAAAAATAAATCCTCCCTTTGGGTTTCGGGCTGAGGAAGCATCGTGATTGCCAATCGTAAAAGCAAAAGGGATCCCGTAACTGCGCAGCGAACTCATAATGTGAGTATCAAACCCCTGCCACATCGCCTGCAATTGGGTAATAGAAAGGCTGAGGTTTTGTCCCGCCACCATATCCCCGGAGATGAGGATCAGATCTGGCTGCCAAAAAGGAATCATGGCGATCCCCTGCTTGACTTCCGGCGGATAATCTGTCATGCCATAGCTATCGTTGAGATCACTGACAACCAAGAGGCGCACATCCCCCCGGGGCGGATTGCTGGGCTGATACTTGGCGATCAGATCTTGGGCCAGGGCAGACAAGGTTGGTTGGGGACGAGGGGTTGGTGTTGCCATCACAACTTCCTGCTCCAGATTTAAGGGAACCTGGCTACTGAGGGCCGCCCACATCCCCCCCAAAAAGCCAGCCAGCACACTCAGCACCACCAACCACCAGCGCAGTCCACGGGGCATGGGTTACATCTCACTTTGGGACAGAAACTCCCGCTCTTGGGGCAGGGGAGCCACCGCTGCCGTCAAGGTAAACTTGCCTGCGGCAATCTGCTCCCGCAACAGGTTAGCAATGGTCAGGGCCCGTTGCCAACTACTCAAGGGCGCCACCCGCACAGACTTTTGCTGGATCTGGATCCTGCCAGAGCGCAATTGGGCATAGGTCACCAAACCATAACTGGGGCGAATCCGCCGCGGAATGGCAAAATCAATCACCGGGGCCACCAACTCCTCATCTCGCACCGCCGCCGCCCGAATCACCTCAGGATTGAGCACCGGAATCGGGATCCCCACACCCACCATCAAGGCAGCCCCATAGTGACGAAAGAAGCATCCCCGCACCCATTCTGGGGACATAGTTTTGGCATCGCCGATTAAAGCCAGGGTCGCCGCAGGGCCAATGGGGGTTTGATTGGGCTGGCGTTTTTGATTGGGAAAATGCTGGGTTCCTTCCCAAGCAATGTAGCCGACGCCCCCGCCCAGCCAAATCCGCGTGCCAATGCCAATGGTCTGCAACAGAGGATCATTTAGCAAAGGCGATAAGGATCCCGGATGGGCATAAACCGCATTACCAAGACGGGGCTGCAGCAATCCCAAATAGGTATGAAGGGGGCGGTCGCCGCCATTCACCCCCACAATAAAGTTTTGATAAATGCCGCGGGGATTAAAGAGATAAAACTGATTGAGCCGGTCTTTGTGGAGGCTTGTTTCCCACTCCCGCCGGGGATAGCAATCCGTGCCGTAGCCCACAGCCCGCAACTGCACTGGCCGGCCCGCCACCAAATCAGCAATTACATGCCCGCCCCCATAGGGCAAATCGGGATTATCAGTGCCTTGGGAAGCCCCAATGTAGAGATCCACAGCCCCTAACCCCGTATAAGCCAGGACATCATTGAGCCACACCTGTCGCAGTTTGATCGGGGGATCGGTATGACCCAGATTGATCATTGCCCCACAGGCTTCCATCGGCTCGAAAATGCCCGTGGTCAGCACATCCACCCGTTCAAACCAGGCTCCACAGGCCGCTGCTGTGGTATCTTCTAGTGCCTCCTTAAGGGCGGCTACGGTCATCACCCGCACGGTACCTGCCCTGATCCGCCCATTGATTTCCTCCAGACTGCGCTCAGGCATGGGGATCCCTAGCGGCGGCGGACAAAAGCCGGTAACTCAACCCGGGCACGGCTGGTGGCAGGCATGGCTGCTGGTGGCAGCGGCGCAGTGATGGGCTGGGGCACTGGCTGGCTGGGGCGAGGCAGGGGCGGGACAGTCGCATCCACAGAAAAGGGGGGAATACCAAGGTCTTGGGACAGTGTGGAGGCTGAGTGAGGGGAATGATTCTGAGCCGCGTAGAGTTGCAGCTCCAAATCCTGTTTCGCTTTTTCCAAGAGGGCAATATCTTTTTCCTGGGCACTGATGGTGGCGTGGGCTTGCACACACTCGGTCTTGAGTTCGGCAATCTGCTGCTGCAATTGCTCGATTTGCTTCTTACTGACGACCTGATGGGCTTCTAGCAGTTCCCGTTGCCGCACCATATCCTGCCATTGCTCTCGAGCCGGGAGTTGGGAAAGCTGCTGTTGTGCCGCTTCCAGGGCAGCCGTGTAATCCCTGACGTGCTGATCCAAGGTTGCCAGAAGGGCTTCTTTTTCCTGAAGTTGACCCTGGAGATGTTCCAGTTGGGCAGCATTTTCTGCCGCCTGTTGCTGCCAGGCCAAGGATTGGGCTGCATACTGAGTAGCCTGTTGTTCCGCTGCTGCCTGCATCTCGGCTACCTGCGCCTGCAGCGCTTGCAGGGTGGGTTGGGTTTGATCAAGCTGAAACTGCAGTGCGGCCCGATCCAGTTTTTGCTGCTGTAACTCCGTCTGCTGCTGTTGCTGCAAAGCTTGCAGGGTTTCCAGTTGGGCCCGCAAATGCCGGTTCTCCTCTTGTACCTGCCGCAACTGCTGGGGATCGATAGCATCGTGACGTAACTGCTCTAGCTCATAACGGGTGCTGGCTAATTCCAGGGATAGCTGTTGGTTGGCAGTTTGCCAGTGGCTGAGTTCCTGCTTGTCCGCAGTCATTGTGTCCAGGGCTTGCTGTAGTTCTTGGTTGGCTTTCACCTGGGCTTCATACTGAACCTGGAGGGTTTCTAGGGCTTGGCAGGTCTGTTGGTGCTGCTCCCGCAGGCTGGCCATTTCCGCTAGCACAAAACTAAACTCCCGCTCTTGACTCTGGAGCTGGGAGCGCAGTTCCACTACCTGTTCCCCCCCGGCATCTGGATGAACGGCCTGATCCACCACCTGCTGCCGCAAGCGCTCTAACTCTTTTTCTAGGTCACTGTACTGGCTGCGTAGCTCCAAATATTTTTGTTGGAGCTGGATCACGTTGGTGGAGCGATCCGTGAGGTGCTGGGTATATTCCTTGAGGATGGCGATTTCCTGTTGCAGTTCAAAAATCCGCACGGGATCCGGGCGGCGCTGCAATTCTTGCTTCAGGGTTTCAATTTCCAGTTGGTGGTTCTCGCACTGCTGCTTCAGGAGTTGATGCTGCTCTAGAGTGGGACGCCGCTCCAATTCCCAAATGAGATTGTGCAGTTCTTGAATATGCTGATGATGAGCTTCTGCAGTGGCTAATGGGGCGGCTTGATACTGCTGCAGTTTCTGATCGCGCTCCTCGAGCTGCCGCTGCTGTTCCTGGAGTTGCTGCTCCAAGCGCTTGGTACATTCAATTTGAGCCAGGGTCAGGGCTTCTGATTCTGCTAGGGCCCGCTCCAAGCGACGAATGCGCTGTTTGAGAGCAGCAGTTTGTTCAGCAGAGGCTTCCATAGGGTCAAACAACCGAGATTTTCCTTCTATTGCACCACCGGTAGTGGGAATCGGCAAGAGGGTAACTGTCACTATTCTTCTTGGGATATGCCTTCTAGGGAAGAGATTTGGGTTTGGGGTTGCTCCCCTTGGACTGCCAGCACGGAGCAGGGGGCATGGTGCAAAACATAGTTGCTGACGCTGCCAAGGAAGAGTTCTTCGAGACGGCTGTGTCCCCGCCGTCCTAGGACAATCAAATCAGCGCCCCAGGTTTTGGCGAGATGACAGATGGTTTGACCAGGGATCCCGTGTTTGAGTTGCAGTTGCACGGTGACGCCATCGAGGGGGTAGCTCTCGACCAAGTCCCGGAGTTGCTTGAGTTTGCGGGCTTCTTCCGCTTCTAGGTGTTCTTGATAATCCTCCCAGAGATCCAGGGGAAAGGCGGCAGCATAACCCATGCCATTGATCATGGCGAGGTCCATATCATCTTGAAAGAAGACATGGGTGATCAACAGATGACCATGGCTAGCGCGAGCGATTTCTAGGGCCCGTGTCCACACGGTCTCACTGGCGGCTGATAAGTCCAATGCCACCACAATTTTACGAAAGGGCATAACCACCTCCCAGGCGGGTTCTTTTCTACCTTAAGCAGAGGTGGGGAGGAGTGTGCCAAAACTTTATATTTTGTGTGCTGTGGTCATCTCTGCACAGACCTGACCTTGCCGGACGGGTGGGAATATCTCTGGGAGAGATGAGGCGGATTGATCGGTATTTCAGTTACGGCTTCATTGGCAGTCACTTCGTCTGTCTTAAGGTTTGAAGAACAAGGCTGTACTTATGAAATATATTCAGTGATCCCTGCCCAATGCTTCTGTAGTTATTTATTTCAGTTATTTTAATTTAACAACCCTTACCCCCAGCCCCTTTCCCAAAAGGGACGAGGGGAGTTTGATGGTTGCTGCGGTTAATCATGGGCAGTGTCGGATCGTTCTACTGGCTAGAGAGGAGGGCAGAATTGTAAAGCTTTTAGTTTGAATCCCTCTATTGAGTCCTCATGCCTGTCCCCGCTCTCAGGGTGGCTGCCCTCAAGAACTGGCATGATCCCTAGGAGGAGTTTGTTTGGGTGGGGTGAGGGCGGAAAAAATCTGGCTGAGAAGATGCTCGCGCTCTTGCACGGAGCGGGATTGGGAGACAGCCAAGGGAAAGTTGGGCATGGCTAAGGCGATTTTTTCGCTGAGGGGGAGGTGTTTGTAGCGCTGTTGGATTTTCCAAGCCCGCTGGACGAGGGACTCGGCTACTTCACTATCGAGTTGCCCAGTTTCCATAACGGCAGCGGTGAGGGCTGGCAAGTCCGGATCAAAACGAAGGTAGTACATGTGAATCAGGGCCACGATCCCCAGGACAATGCCAAGGGCGCTAGCTACATAGGCAACTTTGATTGAGGTTGTGCCAATATAGGCAACGGCTGAGACCCGCAGGATCTCGTAGGGAATGCGAATCAGGCTATAACCAATCCCATAGACCCAGACGGCTGTCCCTGGCTTGAGTTTGGGCACTCTCAACAGCAGCACCAAAAGCACCACCCCAAGAAGAAGGTTGAGCAGAGATTCATAGAGAAAAATGGGGTGGTAATACTCGAAGGCTCGGTAATCAATCCCACGCACCGGATCAAAGACCCGCATTGACTCAGGAATATATTCCCGAATCGGCCAGGAGCTATCAGGAGGAATCGGGGATCCGTAGGCTTCGGCATTAAAAAAGTTGCCCCAGCGACCAATGGCTTGGCCAAAAATCAGTCCTGGGGTAAGGATGTCAGCGTATCGCCAGCCATTGATGCCGGTGCGGCGGGCATAGAGAAACAAAAATAGGGCCCCAGCCAAAATGCCGCCGTGGATAATAATGCCACCCTGCCAAATGGCAAAGCTCCGCCAGGGGTTATCGGCAAATTCGGACCAATGACTGAGGACGTAGTAGGCTCGTGCTCCCGCAAATCCACCAAAAACCAAGCCCAAGGCCAGTGCCTCCACATGGGCGGCGGCGGCGCCTGGTTCCGATTCGAGTTTGCATTTTTCGGCCAGATATTGGCTGAGAAAGAAGCCCACCAAAACCGCAAGGGTCATACAGACCCCATACCACCGCAGTCCTAAGCCGCCTACCCCAGCCCAGGATTCGGGAAAGCGAAACAGAAATTCACCAGGGGAACGTAAGGTCAAGGTGGCTAACATAGGGCTCCCTAGAGAAACCAACCGTAACTGTGCAGCCCTTTGCCCAAAAGATTCACACCTAGGTAGCAGACCCAGACGACAGCAAAGCCCAAGCTAGCCAGCACCGCCGGGCGACGCCCCTGCCAGCCTTTGGTGATACGGGTATGAAGATAAGCAGCAAAAACTAACCAGGTGATCAGAGCCCAGGTCTCTTTGGGATCCCAACTCCAATAGGTTCCCCAAGCTTCGTTGGCCCAAACGGCGCCGGCAATGATGCCAATGGTGAGCAAAGGAAACCCCAGTCCAATCAAACGATAGCTGGTGTTATCCAAAACTTCTGCCAGGCTGAGGCGCTGGGGACTGAGGCTCGCCACGGTGGGTTGGGTCAGGACTGCCACCCCGCCCCCCTGGGATCCCGAAACTTCTGAAGCCGTCCATTGGGGATGCCGCCGTCCACTGTTGACGCCGAAGGAATCCCCCCGTAACTGTACTGCTTGACCACGGGTGACCACTAGAAAGGCCATGGAGACCAGGGATCCCACTAGCAGGGCGGCGTAGCTGAGCATCATGATTGTGACGTGCATCATCAACCAATTGGACTGGAGAGCCGGCACTAGGGGAGCAGCCGCCTGCATATCACTTGGGAGTACAAGGGCGGCAAAAGCAGTAATCCCCAAAATGACAGGGGCGGTTACCACCCCGACCCAGCGGCTCTGGCTCCATCCTTCCCCAACCAGATGGAGGGTAGTCATCCCCCATGCCAGGAAAAATAAGGATTCATAGAGATTGCTCAAGGGGAAATAACCTGCCTCCAGCCACCGGGATCCCAGGAGAACAGCGATGACCAGGTTATTGATGAGCATCCCCCCTGTACCCAAACTGGTGAGAAGAGGGATCCCCGGCCAAGCAGCGCCGACCCAGTAAACAATCAGGGTTAGGAACGCCACCGCAAAGGCAGTATTGTCCAGCAAAGCTTGCAGGCTGACCAAATCCAGCATGACCACAGCAATGATATATAGAAGAGTGCTCTCCCATCCTAGCGGAGTTCAAGGAACCGGCAGACTAGAGATCTAACCCAGAGATCCCCCTACACGGCAGTGCGTTGGGGAGTTTCAGCGGATATTATCTTCCCAAGATTGTCTTGGAAAACATGGTCAGGAAGGTAGGGCTGCAAGCACTATTGAGGCCAGAGTTTAGCCCCTAGCCCCTACTGCCATCCACCTCAGAGAAATTACGCTTCGTCTCCTTCCTCTTCTTCGTGATGGGACTGACCATTACTATTACCTATGTGCTTGAGTTGGATGTGCTTGTAACCCAACTTGATTTCAAATTCATCTCCGGGCTTCAGTCCCATTTGCTCAGTGTAAGCAGAGCCAATGATGATCTGACCGTTTTTATGGACGCTAACTCGAAATGCTGGTTCACGTCCCCGCCGATCCCGCGGGGTATCCGGAGTGAGGGCCACCCCATTGGCCTGAATGATGGCTGCCAAAAACTGATTCAAGTTGACACGGGTTTTACCATTTTTTGTCGTTTTGACATAGCCACAGCGGCGGGCCAGCTCCCGCTTAGAAGTAATACCGAGAGACTCCACTTTTTGGATCAAGGCTTTGCCGGTCAAAGGATGAGAAGGGATATCGTTAGACATAGAATGGCTTGAGTGAGACACACTACCTATCCTACTCCGATCAGGATAACAAGCACATCTTTTTGCTACAGATTTTTTCCCAGTCTGGTCTCCCGGCAGGATATTGATCCCCTCTGTTGATAAGGAAAAAGCCACGATCTGGAGCTGAGAGTCCGTTCAGCTTCTGCTCTGATCCAAAAAAGTGCTGGGGATCCCGAGAGAAACGATACAATAGGGATCCCGTGGGCTGAGGATACCCCCCTTGATTGAGCGCTATACCCTACCTGAGATGGGGCAGATCTGGACAGAGCAGAATAAGCTAGCCATGTGGCTCAAGGTTGAGATTGCTGTCTGTCAAGCCCAAGCGGCACAAGGCTTAATCCCGGCTGAGGCTCTAACTGAAATCGAAGCAAAGGCGCAGTTTGACCTAGAACGAGTCCGCCAGATCGAACGAGAAGTCCGCCATGACGTGATTGCTTTTCTCACGAATGTGAACGAGTTTGTGGGAGCAGCCGGTCGCTATATTCACCTCGGTCTTACCAGTTCTGATGTCGTGGATACCGGCTTATCATTACAACTTGTTGCGGCTACGGATCTACTCTTGGGATCCCTAAACTCCTTAATTGCGGTGATTAGGGATTTAGCGCAACAACACCGGCATACTGTCATGATTGGTCGTACTCATGGGATCCATGCTGAACCCACGACCTTTGGCTTGAAAGTAGCGGGATGGCTAGCAGAATTTCAGCGACATCAGCAGCGGCTGACCCAAGTGCGCAAGGAGATTGCTGTGGGCAAAATTTCTGGAGCCGTGGGAACCTATGCTCATATTTCCCCTCAAATCGAGTCTTTGGTCTGCACAGCCCTGGGATTACAGGTTGATCCGGTTTCCACACAGGTGATCTCCCGTGACCGCCATGCCCTCTATGTGCAAACCTTAGCCCTATTGGGGGGTAGTATAGAGCGAGTCGCTGTGGAAATTCGTCACCTCCAACGCACGGATGTCTTAGAAGTAGAAGAATTTTTTGCTGCTGGTCAAAAGGGGTCTTCAGCCATGCCCCATAAGCGCAATCCCATTCGCTCCGAACAACTGACCGGACTGGCGCGGTTACTGCGGGGTTATAGCACCTCTGCCCTCGAAAATATTGCCCTCTGGCATGAACGAGATATTTCCCATAGCTCTGTTGAGCGCGTCATTCTACCAGATAGCTCCATCATTGCTCACTATATGGTGGTGCAATTAACAGATATTCTGGCGACTTTGCAGGTTTATCCCGAAAACATGCACCGCAATATGCAGGTTTATGGTGGTGTTGTCTTTAGTCAGCAAGTTTTGTTAGCCCTTGTCCAGAAAGGCTTGAGCCGCGAAGCCGCCTACGCCATTGTGCAGCGTCACGCCCATGCCGCTTGGAATCACATCGGGGGGGACTTCCGGGCTGGATTAGCCAGGGATCCCGAGGTGCAGTCTCTGCTTACGCCCGCCGAACTCGATGCTTGTTTTGATCCCAGTCCCCACCTCCGCCATGTGGACACGATTTTGGCGCGGCTAGGGCTTTAGGGATCCCGAAGGGATTTATGATCAACTGCAGTGCTTCCTCCTAATTCCTATGAAAGTTGCCAGTCGTCTGCGTCAGATTCCTCCTTATCTCTTTGCCGAATTGGATCGCAAAAAGGAAGCCCTGCTCGCCCAAGGAGTGGATGTGATCAACATGGGCGTTGGGGATCCCGACCGCCCCACGCCGGATCACGTCTTGGCTGCCATGCATCAGGCCATTGACGACCCCAGCACCCACAACTATCCCCCCTACCAAGGCACCAAAGAATATCGGCAAGGGGTGAGCGAGTGGATGGCGCGGCGCTTCGGGGTGACAGGACTGGATCCCGAAACTCAGATTATTTCCTCCATTGGTTCCAAAGAAGCCATCCACAACGCCTTTTTAGCTTTTGTGGAGCCTGGGGACTACACCCTTATTCCGGATCCCGGTTATCCGGTCTACCGCACCTCCACCCTTTTTGCCGGGGGGGAAGCTTACACCATGCCCCTCAAAGCCGAAAACCAGTTTCTCCCGGATCTCAGTGCCATTCCCCCCGAAATTGCCCAAAAAGCCACCGTGTTGTGGATCAACTACCCCAACAACCCCACAGGTGCCCTGGCCAGCCTGGATTTTTTCGCCGAACTGGTAGCCTTTGCCCAAAAATATGACATCCTCATCTGTCACGACCATGCCTACTCGGAAATGGCCTATGACGGTTACAAGCCCCCTAGTATTTTGCAAGTGCCTGGCGCCATCGATACCGCCATCGAATTTCACAGTTGCTCCAAGTCCTACAACATGACCGGCTGGCGGGTGGGCTTCGTCTGTGGTCATGCTCCTGCCATTCAAGCTTTGGGACAGGTCAAAACCAATGTGGATTCCGGGGTCTTCAAAGCCATCCAAAAAGCTGCCCTTGCCGGGTTTCGCACCTCAGAAGCAGACCTACAAACCCTGATGAGCGTCTATCAAAAGCGCCGCGACATTATTGTGGAAGGGTTGCAATCCCTAGGCTGGCCCCTTGAGAAACCCAAAGCCACCCTTTACGTTTGGGTTCCCGTCCCCACTGGCTACACCTCCACCGAATTTGTCAGCTTACTCTTAGAAAAATGCGGCATCGTTGTCGCTCCTGGCAATGGCTACGGTGCCGCTGGGGAGGGATTTTTCCGCATTGCCCTCACCGTTGCCGATCACCGCATGGCAGAAGCCATTGAGCGAATGCGTACCGCCGGGATCCGCTTTGCCTAACCCCTCATCCTCTCGGCAGATTCTCAGCATAATTACAGATGGTAGCCCTAAAAAACCTTTGCTACAGTAGCGTTACTGAGATGAGATGGTCTCATTGCGCAGGTGGGCATGCCTTGGAACCGCTGGTTTGCATCCTTGACAATCTTTGGCGCCTGTGTTGGGTTTGGGACTTCCGCAGCCAGCCAATCTTTGAACCAAGGTCTGCAACGCTCCGAAGACCAATTTATTCGCCAGTTTCGTCCTGTACCCTTGCCACCGGTTCCACCTGCACCCCGGCCCCCTATTGTCCGGCTACGCCCCAGCACTAGCAGCCAAGGAACCCAAGCAAGCCCAGAGACTTCTTTATTTGTTTTGCAATTTGACCGTAATTCCCAAATTTTTGCTGGGGCTAATTTACGAGGTCGCTTTGCCTCGACGGAACTGAACTTTACCCGTCCCCGCCGCTGGAATCTGAAACGGCTGACAGGGGTGATTCGCTTTACCCATTCACCTGTGCTTTTGCCCAGTTCCGTCCTCGTCGTGCAAGTCAACGGTGAAACCTACGCCACTGTTAATTTGGACAAGAGCAATGTTAACGGCGGCGAGGTACGCTTCAGTGTTCCGGTAGAGCGCTTATTTGACTACAACACCCTGAGAATCATCGTCAACCAACGCATGGACACGGAATGCGAAGACCCCTACGACCCCGCCCTGTGGACGCAAATTGCTCCCGATTCCCAGCTCACCTTCGAATTTCAAGATGACCCAAAGCCAGTTATTTTGGATTTTGGTCGCTTTCCCCTACCTTTCTTTGATGAACTTGATATTCAACCCACAGAGCTGAGTTACGTACGACCAAGCAGCTTCAGTACAGGCTGGCTCACTGCTGCCAGCCGCGTCTCCGCTTACTTTGGACGCTTGGTGCAATTTCGAGAGTTACAAAGTAAAATTATCGACCAAGCCAGCGCCAGTCGTACCCCCGTTATCATCATTGGCACTCCTGCCCAGCAGCCAGCTTTGTCCCAGCTGGCCAGTCAAATTCCTTTTCCCCTCAGAGACGGACAGTGGTTGGATGGAGATGGCACACCCCTTGGCAGCGAAGTGGGCTTATTGGCTCTCGCCAGTGTAGCTAATGAATCCCAACCCGTCTTAATCATCAGTGGCAATACGGAAGCTGCCGTCCTCCGAGCAGTTGCTTTTCTCACCCAACCCCGCAACGGCAAACTCGGTGCTGGCAAAGCCATTGTCGTCAGCGAAGTGGATGAAATCCCCCTTGCTCCTCGCCGGGATTGGCCAGCTCATATTCCCCCTCGCCCCCAATTTACTCTCAAGGAAATCGGCTTCAAAGACACAACGATTCGCGGTATTTTTGCAGCTCCTGTGGAATTTAGTTTCCGTGCCCTGCCTGATGATCTCATGCCCAAAACAGGCAAAATGACCCTCAACTTTGCCTATGGCTCTGGTCTCAACAATAATCTTTCGACAGTAGAAGTTTTAATTGATAATGTTGCTGTGGCTAGTTTTGGACTGACCGATCCCAAAGGGCGTACCCGGGCTTCAGAAACCTTTGAGATGCCCGCCCATCTGATCAAGCCCTTTTCAGCGATGCAGGTCTATTTCCGCCTCTATCCCAATCAGTTTGATGCTTGTCGTTTAACAGCAGCCGAGCAAATCTGGGGAACCATCCACTCAGACACCCATTTTGATATTCCCCGCCAAGAAATCGTGGATTTACCAAATTTGGAGCTTTTCCGCACAGGCTATCCCTTCACCATTCGCCAAGATCTCTCTGAAACAGCTCTGGTCTTACCGGATACCCCCACCCTAGAAGAACTAGAGCTGATGCTAGAAGTCTCTGAAAGATTAGGTCGTCTTTCCCGATCAGATGGCATGAAACTTGAAGCCTATGTGCGTTCCCAAGTGTCAGATGCAGTCCTCAGAGACCGGCACTTGATTGGCATAGGTTTGCAGGGAAATGAGCGGCGCTATCCTCTTCAGCGTGCTCTTACAGTTGAGGGATCCCTGGGTATTGCCCCTCTCTTGACTCGATTTCGAGGAGATAACGTTGTACAAACTTTCACCGACGAACAAGGGGTGATCACGCAGGTCATTTCTCCTTGGAATTCGCAACGGGTGGTTCTCAACTTAACAGCACAACGAACAAAAGCCTTGACCATTCTTCAGCGCTTTTTCGCTCTAGATAGTAGTTTCTTTCAGATGAGTGGGGATACCATTTTCCTCAATAGTGAAAGTGATTTTTATTATCTCACTAGACTCCCCAAACGTATGGTAGCTAATGTATCCCCGGTGAGCCATTTGTATTTATTCCTACGCCAAAATTGGATTTTATTACCTATAGGTTTCCTTGTAATTGCCCTAGGCTTATATGGATTTATGCAGGTTTATCTCCAGACTATAAGACGCCGAAATCACAGCTAGACTAGATTACAACAGGAAAGGGTGCCTTGGCAGATAGTTTGAGTCCACTACAGGAAGATCAGGATCGCTCACTTATCGAGCGTATCTTAGGGGAAGTTCTGCCGACTCAACTAGAAGTAAGAATTTCTAGCTTGAATCATCGGCAACGCCTAATAGTCTTGGGTCTCCTGGTTTTTCTGGCAATACCCCTGATTACGACTCCTGCAAGTACCTGGCAAAATCAGGCAATTATTGGAGGATTCATTTTTTTTGTTGCCACTCGTATCGGTCACATTCCTCAAATGCGGGGGGTGTTACTTTTAATGAGTCTTCTAACAACTACCCGCTATCTGTATTATCGCATTCTAAATACCCTAAATTTTACAGGGATACTCGATGGCTTTGCGACCATCCTACTATTTGGAGCCGAGCTTTATGCTATTTTAGTACTCTTCATTGGCTACTTTCAAACAATTTCTCCCACAAATCGCAAACCCGCACCTTTACCCCCTGATGATCAACTTCCCCACGTAGACATTTACATTCCCACATACAATGAAGATGTACAAATTGTTCGCAAAACTGCCCTAGGCGCCAAACACATAGATTATCCTAAAAAGACTGTTTATATTTTGGATGATGGCAGACCAGGACGCAGAAATCCCCCTCGCCAGGCTGATAAACTGCGTCGTTTGAATATGTGGCGTATGGCAGAAGAAATCGGGGTAAAAATGCTTACCCGCAAAGATAACTCCCACGCTAAGGCAGGAAATATTAACACTGCCATGAAGAGAACAAATGGGGATTTAATCTTAATCTTGGATTGCGATCACATACCCACGCGAGATATTCTCAAAAATGTTGTGGGATTTTTCACTGATGAAAAAGTTGCTCTTGTCCAAACTCCTCACTGGTTTTATAACCCTGATCCCTTTGAACGTAATTTAATGTCTATCGGTAAAGTCCCTACTGAAAATGATCTTTTTTATCGTGTTATTCAGCGGGGAAATGACTTTTGGAATGCTGCTTTCTTCTGTGGATCAGCTGCGACAGTGAGGAAAAAATATCTCCTGCAAATTGGTGGGATTGCCACAGAAACCATTACTGAAGATTGTCATACCTCATTTAGGCTCCATAGCTTGGGCTATAAAAGTGTATACTTCCCAAAAATTATGGTGGCAGGGCTAGCTCCGGAAATGTATTCCTCCTATGTTGTCCAGCGAACCCGTTGGGCCCAGGGTATGGTGCAAATTTTACGGATTGAGAACTCACTTTTCAAAGAAGGACTCGATTGGGCCCAGCGTATCTGCTACTTTGGCGCACAAGTCCACTTTTTGTTCGGGATCCCGAGACTCATTTATGCCATTGCTCCGGTTTTATTTCTACTCTTTAACATCAATCCTATTCGTGGTTTGGGTCTAGAAACTGCCGCCTATGCATTACCTCATATTATGCTTTCGACCTATGCCAACTACATTTCTTATAAAGAAACTCGGTTTTCGTTTTGGAGTGAGGTCTATGAATTTGCTATGGCTTATTATGCTGGTTCGGCAACAATGACAGCATTGATCAACCCTAGAGCTGGCAAATTTAATGTTACTGACAAAGGGTTAACAGTTGAGAAAAAGCGCTTTGATATAACCTCAGCCCGACCGATTCTCATTTTTGCTGGTTTGATTGTTTTATCGCTGATTGTTGCTCCAATTCGTCTCTGGTTTCAACCAACAATCTGGCAGGCGATTTTAATCAACTACGCCTGGGGACTTTACAATCTAGCTTTGATGTCTGGTGCCATTTCGGTGGCAATTGAGCAACCCCAGCGTCGTCGTACCCATCGTCTGAATCGAGAACTGCGAGCGATTATCCATGCCAATGGTCGTTCTTGGGTGGGAAAAACACGGGACATCAGTGAATCTGGAGTATTCATTCTTTTAGACAGTTGGCCACTCCTTCCCCCCCAGGTAGAGCTAGAGATTTTTGGTGATACAACTGCCCATGTAAGATTACAAGCAAATTTAATCCGAGCGATTCCAGAGAATGATCAGCAAATGGGTTTTATTTTTGACTTTTCTGATATGTTGAGTCAGGAACAATTTGATAATTTGGTTTTGGTTATTTACAATGATGTGAATGAATGGTACTCTGTCAACTCTCCTTTCGAGGATGATCCCGGACGATCTTTCATGTTTATTTTGACCAGTTTGTTGCGATCTGTACGAACACCCAGGGCAGGTCGTCCAAAAGTTGTTCGCAAGCAGGTACAGCAACCCATTCGTCTCTTTGTGAATGGACAGTATTACAGCGGTACTGTCCAGTCCATTGGTATTGATGGAATGACTCTGACAGTATCTGAGGTGGTGGCAGCGACTTTATATGATTTACGAGTGCACTATGTGCCTCTCATTGGTTTGGAAATGGTCACCCCAACGATGACCCATCGCTTGATTGGTAAGGTGGATCAGGTCACGGTACTATCCGGCGAGGTTGAAATCAGTTTTCCTGCTCAGCTTGAAAAGCAACAGTCTAGCAAAATTACCCAAGCCTTTTCAGACATCTCTCAGCAGCAGTTTTTTATTACCAATCCCTAGTCTGTGTAGATCCACGATGCGGGGTTGATCTTGATGCTTTATTTTCGATAATCCACACTCTTATGGAAAAATACAGCTTCATTGTTTGACATCTGAAAGTCTCTTTCCTAGATAAAGCTGTTTCTGTGAAAATATATCTGTACTCCCGTGTAGGTATTGAAAGTGAGCACACGTGATCACATGGGAAAACTTTGTGCTGTCCTTCTACTTTTCAGTTTTCAGCCTTGTTCATGCCCAGTAGAGCCATTGGCACCCAGGAGAGCGATTCCCCGCATAGTCAGGTTTGGAGCGAGGGCGTAGGCTAGACAATGAGGTGCTCTTTGCCAGTCATGCCTAACACTTATCTTGATCATGTGGTTGCAGAACGCTACACCCTGACTCGCATCCTGGGGGAAGGGGCGATGGGTCGGGTTTACCTTGCCACTGACCAAATGTTGGGACAGGTACCTGTGGCAATCAAAGTTTTGAGTCAGTCCCTTCCCGAAGAGTCCATGCGGCAACGATTCCGTCAGGAAGCTTTGGCCTGTGCTGCCCTTGGCCAGAAGAGCCTCCATATTGTTCGGGTCACGGACTTTGGGATTACGGATTGGGGATCCCCGTTCTATGTGATGGAGTATCTGCCGGGACAAACCTTACGAGAACTGATTGGGCAGGGGTTACCTCAAGATCGCTGGCATAAACTCGCCATTCAGATTCTACTGGGTTTGCAAGCGGCCCATGAGGGAGTCGCTATTCAGGGCACGATGGTGCAGGTGATTCATCGCGACTTGAAGCCCGCTAATGTGATGGTGATCCGGGATCCCAGTATGGGGGAGCTAGTCAAGCTGGTGGATTTTGGGGTGGCAAAGCTACTCAGTGAACAAGGGCAGATGACGATGACCCATAGTTATGTGGGCACCTTGGCGTATTCTTCCCCAGAGCAATTGGAGGGGTTGCCCCTGGATCCCCGGTCGGATTTGTACAGCCTAGGGCTGATTCTTTACCAGATGGCCTGTGGTCGTTTACCGTTTATCCCCACCACCGACACTTTTGCCGGCTGGTATCAGGCTCACCATAAACAACGCCCAGCGGCTCTCCCCCCTGCCATTGCAGCCAGTTTCCCCCCAGAATGGCAGGAGCTGATCTTTGCCTGTTTGGCTAAAAATCCCGCCCATCGCCCCCCCTCTGCCACAGCTCTCCTTGCCCAGTTAGGCCATGCTACGGCAGCTGCTGTTCCCGTTCCGAACCCCCAGGTTGATTTGACCAACACAGCCCGATCCACTCGCTATATCCCAGCCCCAAGTCAGCCCCCCCCATCCGGGATCCCTGGCTGGCTGGCACTCCTAGGCGGGGGATTGGTCGGAGTTCTGGCCGTAACGGGTTTAAGCCTGGCTCTGCGCGGGGATCCCTATCAGGTTGCCCTGCAGGAGGGGCAAGTAGCCCTAAATCAAGGGGACTATGCCAGTGCCATCCGGCATTTCGAACGGGCCTTGCAGCACCGCCCCCAGGATCGCCAAGCCCTCATCGGTCTGACTGCTGCCCAGCGCTCCATTGCTTCCCAACCTCCCTCTCCAGAACCCGATCCCCTCTTTTCCCCTTCCCCAGCAGCACCCACCCCCACTCCTACCCCACCTTTAAGTAGCAATCCGCCCAATTTAACCCTCTCCCCCGAGCTACAGGGATCCCAGATTTTGGCTACCCTTGAGAGCCTGCGCGAAACCGTGGAAGGCTTCCAGGTAAATCGCGGGCAGCCAACAGTGCGAGCGGAACTAGGCCCCCCGATTGCCACCGCAAATCAAGATGGCTCTCCCACCGAAACCTTTCGCCTGCCCAATTTGCCCATTCAGGTCACCGTTACCTATGACTCCGGCGGGACTGTGCGTCATAACTTAGTGGAAGGGATCCCCCCTTCTGCTGCGGCCACCATGCTGCGGCAAATGCTAGAAGTGGGCACCCTCAGCCCGGAACTGCAACAAAAAGTCCAGCACGTCCAAAGTGGACAAAGCCAACGGGAATCCTTCTATGCCGGTTCCGTCAATCTGCGCGGGGAAATCTACCGGGATCCCCAAGGCACCCTCAGCATCCGCACCTGGGATCCCCAGCGCCCCCTCACCATTCATCGAGCCAATGCCCGGGATTGAGTCCCCCAATAACGGCGGTGACAGCCCCAGCCAAGGTCAGAAAAAATTCACAGAGATCACAGAGAAAATCAAGGGGCGGAGTTTTCTTTGCAAATGTTTACCTCTGTTCATATAATGATAACTTGAACGGTAGGTATTTATTCCTGTCATGATTGCTACTCACTTCCCTTGGCTGACTGCCATCACCCTGCTTCCTGTGGTGGCAGCGTTACCGATCCCCCTCATCCCTGCAAAGAGTGTTCGCTGGTACGCCACGGGGGTGGGACTGGTGACCTTCCTGTTGATGGGTTGGACGTTTTGGCAGCACTACGATTTAGGCACCACAGCCCTACAACTGGAAGACGTTTATCCCTGGGTGCCCCAATTTGGCTTGAACTGGTCTGTGGGTGTGGATGGACTCTCGATGCCCTTGGTGCTGCTGTCTGGCTTGGTGACCACCCTGGGTATGGTTGCGGGCTGGAATGTGGAGAACAAGCCACGTTTGTTTTACTTTCTGATGCTTCTGCTTTACGGCGCTCAAGTGGGTGTCTTTGCCGCCCAAGACATGATCTTGTTTTTCCTGATGTGGGAAATTGAACTGGTGCCGGTTTACCTGCTGATTTCGATTTGGGGTGGAAGCAACCGGCAGTATGCGGCGACCAAGTTTATTCTCTACACCGCCATCGGCTCTATCTTTATCTTGGTAGCGGCCCTGGGCATGGCTTTCAGCGGGGATTTCATCACCTTTGACATGGCTACCCTGGCCACAAAAACCTACGATCACCGCTTTAGTCTCTTGATCTACGCTGCCTTGCTGATTGCCTTCGGTGTGAAGTTACCGATTTTCCCCCTGCATACCTGGTTGCCCGATGCCCACAGTGAAGCCTCAGCGCCTGTGTCTATGATTTTGGCAGGGGTGCTGCTGAAAATGGCTGGCTACGGCTTGATGCGCATGAACATGGAAATGCTTCCCGATGCTCATGTCGTGTTTGCTCCTGTTTTAGTGACTTTGGGTGTGATCAACATCATTTATGCGGCGCTGGCAGCCCTGGGCCAAGCTCACCTCAAGCGGCGCCTGGCCTATTCTTCCATTGCTCACATGGGTTTTGTCCTGGTGGGTCTTGGCTCTCTGACTGAATTGGGCACCAGTGGGGCGCTTTTGCAGATGATTTCCCACGGGTTGATTGCTGCTGTCCTGTTCTTCTTGTCTGGGGTTACCTACGAGCGGACGCACACCTTGGTCATGGAAAAACTCGGCGGTATGGCCGAGCCGATGCCGAAGGTTTTTGCCCTCTTTACCGCTGCCTCTTTGGCTTCTTTGGCCTTGCCAGGGATGAGTGGATTTGTGGGAGAACTGACCATCTTCTTGGGAATTACGGCCAGTGATGCCTACAGCAATGCCTTCAAGGTTGTCGTCGTGATTTTGGCGGCGGTGGGCGTGATTTTGACTCCCATCTATCTGCTCTCCATGCTCCGTCAAGTCTTCTTTGGTCAAAATACCTCTGGGATTGTGATTGAGAAGTTCCTTGGAGACCTCAAACCACGGGAATTGGCAGTGTCTCTCTGTCTGATTGTGCCGATCATTGGGATTGGTTTTTACCCCCGCTTGGCAACTCAGACCTATGATCTCAAAACTGTGGCTGTGGTGGCGGATGTGCGGAATGTCTTGCCCACTGTCATTGCGCAGCAGTCTCGTCCTGATTTGAATGACGCGGTGGTGGTGGCAGCCAATCCTCAGTCCTAAGACTCTGATTGAATCTGATTGAAACTGATGCGCGATGCCCTATTGCCTCAACAGCTTTTAGGGCATTTTTTCTTGAGCATCAGCACAGGCTTCCTTGCTCTGCCCCCAGGGATGAAGGAGCCTCAGTTTAAACGCTTTATGGCGGTACCCTCTTCAGGGCCTTAATTCCTCTATTCAAGATGTCCTGAGACGACTAGATACTGCTATGGATTAGCTAGTTTAAGTTTAGAATTCTGGAGTCTCAGCATTCTACAAGTGAGTTTATGAGTCAGTTTGGGTATGGGTTTCGGTGAGAACTTAAGGGAGGGCGTTCCTGGGACTTTTTGAGAATTTTATGAGTCTTATTAAGTAAAGCTGTCGTCATTTATGTCCTTATGTCTTTAGCGACTGTTCTGCCCTACTTTCAAGGGCGAACCCTGTGGATTGCCACCATGCACCGCAAGGAGGAGGTGATTGCACCGGTTTTGGCTCCTTTACAGGTTCATGTCGCGGTGCCTGAACTGAATACGGATCAGTTGGGCACCTTTAGTCGGGAGGTGGCACGCCCTGGGGATCAACGCCAAACGGCCCGCCGCAAAGCAGAACTGGCCCTGGAACACACCGGCGGGGATCTGGCCCTGGCCAGTGAAGGTGCCTTCCTACCCCATCCCCAGATGCCGTGGATCCCGGTGAATCGGGAATTGGTTATCTTGGTGGATCGGCGCTATGACTTGGAACTGACCGCCGAAGTCACCTCTACCGAGACCAACTATGCCAGCCGCCAAATCCGCACCTGGGAAGCCGCCTGCACCTTTGCCCAACAGGTGAAATTCCCTGAGCACGGTCTGATCCTCATGCCCCACTCCCAGCCACGACCGGGGGATCCCATTCATAAGGGGATCCGCACCTGGGAAACTCTGGAAACCTTAGTGCAGGACGGACTGGCTACCTGGGGATCCCTCCATCTGGAGACGGATATGCGGGCCCACCACAACCCCACGCGGATGCAGGTGATCGGTGAAGCCTGCCGCAAACTCCTGGAGCGCATCACCAGTTTGTGTCCCCGCTGTCAGAGTTTGGGGTTTGGGGAAGTGCAGTATCTTTCTGGGTTGCCCTGCGCTGACTGCGGTACCCCCACAAGTTTGCGCGCTGCCGTCCTTTGGGCCTGCCCAAAATGTCATTACACTGAAAAACGATTGATCCCGGGTCAGCCCCCCACTGCCGATCCCACCTACTGCCCTGTGTGTAATCCCTAGCCTGTCGATTCGTTTTACTTATGGGTTCAGAGCTGTTTTTCCATCGTCTCCGCTGGGGTCTCACCTTAGCCTGGTTAGTGCTTCTGGCTAGCCTGCTGTGGGATCCCTTCACTCCCCGTTTGACCGCCGCTGATGCCACGTGGAGTCCCCTGCGTTGGGATCCCGAACGGTGCATTTTGGTGCAGGGAAAGTGCCTGGATCTGGATTTATGTCGCCAGCGCCAGAGCTGTGCCTAGTCAAGATTGTTGGTGGAGGGGCGCTGGGGGTTGTGGGTAGCAGAGCCGATCGGTGCAAAAATCTACACAACATAACAAATTACTGCACCCGACTTGGAGCTATACTTTGAGTGGTGACCAAAACTACTGGTGGCGGGTGAGTTCAGCCGTTA
>Ga0272446_1001988_pt1 | contig 28733 bp, 38 predicted proteins | sample YNPCB0061_FD_194587 | JGI IMG/M metagenome (GOLD analysis project Ga0272446, IMG submission 194587) | Hot spring microbial mat communities from Yellowstone National Park, WY, United States - YNP-CB-006-1 | ecosystem: Environmental > Aquatic > Thermal springs > Hot (42-90C) > Sediment | place...
CATCAGCATCACGGTGAGCCTGATCGCCCCCATCGCCATGGAAGAAGGCCTGCGCTTCGCCATCCGCGAAGGCGGCCGTACCGTGGGCGCCGGCGTCGTCTCCAAGATCATCGAGTAAAAACAGTCGCAATATGCGAAGAGGGCGGGTACAATCCCGCCCTTTTCCAGTTTTGGAAACAACCATGCAAAACCAGAAGATTCGTATTCGGCTAAAGGCCTACGACTACAAGCTGATCGATCAGTCCGCCATGGAGATCGTGGATACCGCCAAGCGTACGGGCGCCGTGGTGAAGGGCCCTGTGCCTCTGCCTACCGCCGTCGAGCGTTTCGATATCTTGCGCTCACCCCACGTGAACAAGACATCTCGCGATCAGCTGGAGATTCGTACGCACAAGCGTCTGATGGACATCATCGACCCCACGGACAAGACCGTGGACGCGTTGATGAAGCTGGATCTTCCGGCCGGTGTGGATGTGGAAATCAAGTTGCAGTAGCAGTAGAGCAGTCTTCAGCGAGGGGCGGCTGTCAGCCCTGATGTGAGAAATCGAGCCGGCCAATTGCAGTCGGCACCTTTTAGAAGGGAACTAGAAATGAGTCTAGGCCTTGTCGGTCGCAAGATCGGCATGACCCGCATTTTCACCGATGACGGTGTGTCCGTCCCGGTGACCGTGCTGGACGTGTCGAACAATCGCGTCAGCCAAGTGAAGACGGCTGCCACGGATGGTTATGTCGCTCTCCAGGTTGCCTATGGCACGCGCAAGCCCAGTCGCTTGACAAAGGCGGTGGCCGGTCACCTGGCCAAGGGTGGTGTGGATGCCGCGCTTGGGCTGACCGAATTCCGTGTCAGTGAGGATGTGGCTGCCCAATACCAGCCCGGTACCGCCATCAGCGTGGCGATTTTCCAGCCGGGTCAGGCCGTCGATGTGTCCGGCGTGACCCAGGGCAAGGGTTTCGCGGGCACGATCAAGCGTCATAACTTCGGCTCCCAGCGTGCCTCCCACGGTAACTCCCGATCCCACAACGTGCCTGGCTCCATCGGCCAGGCCCAGGATCCCGGCCGCATCTTCCCGGGCAAGCGCATGTCCGGTCACATGGGTGCGGTGAATCGCACCGTGCAAAACCTGGAAGTCGTGCGCGTCGATGCCGAGCGCGGTCTGCTTCTGGTGAAGGGCGCGGTGCCCGGCTCCAAGGGGGGGAATGTGATCGTGCGCCCCGCAGTGAAAGGAGCTGCATAATGGATCTCAGGCTTATCAACGAGAAAGGTCAGGACGCCGGCGCCGTCACCGCTGCCGATACCCTGTTCGCCCGCGAATACAATGAGGCCTTGGTGCATCAGGTGGTGACCGCTTATCTGGCCAATGCCCGTACTGGTGATCGTGCCCAACTGACCCGTGCCGAGGTGAGGCACAGTACCAAGAAGCCGTTCAAGCAAAAGGGCACGGGTCGCGCTCGCGCCGGTATGACCTCCTCTCCCTTGTGGCGTGGTGGCGGTCGCACCTTCCCTAACAAGCCGGACGAGAACTTCTCTCAAAAGGTCAACCGTAAAATGTTCCGTGCCGGCATCGCCAGTATCCTGTCCCGTCTCGCGGCGGATGGACGCCTGAGCGTGGTCGAAGATTTGAGTGTGAATGCCCCCAAAACCAAAATTCTGGCCGGCAAGCTGAAGGATATGGGCATCACCGACCGGGTGCTGATCATCTCCCCTGTGGTGGATGACAACCTGTGGCTGTCTGCCCGCAATCTGCACAACGTTCTGGTGCTGGAGCCCAGGCAGGCCGATCCGGTCAGTCTGATCCGTTACGACCGCGTGCTGATGACGCGTGAGGCGGTCAAGTCTTTCGAGGAGATGTACGCATGAACGCCGTGCCGATGAAAGAGGAGCGTCTGCTTCAGGTCATCCTCGCCCCGGTCATCTCCGAGAAGGCCACCATGCTGGCCGACAGGCGCGAGCAGGTGATCTTCCGTGTGGCCAGCGATGCCACCAAGCCTGAGATCAAGGCGGCCGTCGAACTGCTGTTCAAGGTGCAGGTCAAGGACGTGAAGGTGACCAATGTCAAGGGCAAGATCAAGCGCTTCGGTCGCTTCTTTGGTCGCCGCTCGGATTGGAAGAAGGCTTATGTATGCCTCAAGCCGGGCCAGGAACTCAATTTCGCCGCGGGAGAATAAGCCATGCTGGTCAAAGTCAAACCTACTTCCGCCGGTCGCCGTGCCGTCGTCAAGGTGGTCACTCCGGGTTTGCATAAGGGCAAACCAGTGGCTGCCCTGGTGGAGAAAAAAAACCGCAAGGCGGGCCGCAATAACAACGGCCATATCACCACCCGTCACAAAGGCGGCGGCCACAAGCAGCACTACCGTATCGTGGACTTCAAGCGCAACAAGGATGGCATTGCCGCCAAGATCGAGCGCATCGAATACGATCCGAACCGCAGCGCCCATATCGCCTTGCTGTGCTACGCGGATGGTGAGCGCCGCTACATCATCGCCCCCCGTGGGGCCGAGGTGGGGCAGCAGGTCATGAGTGGCGCCGAGGCCCCCATCAAGCCGGGTAATTGCCTGCCCCTGCGCAACATCCCTGTGGGCTCCACCGTCCATTGCGTGGAGATGATGCCCGGCAAGGGTGCCCAGATTGCCCGGTCCGCCGGTGCTTCAGTGCAGTTGTTGGCCCGAGAAGGCAGCTACGCCCAGCTGCGTATGCGCTCTGGCGAGATCCGCAAGGTTCACATCGATTGCCGCGCCACTTTGGGCGAGGTGGGTAATGAGGAGCACAGCCTGCGCTCCATCGGCAAGGCTGGCGCCATGCGTTGGCGAGGTGTGCGTCCCACGGTACGTGGCGTCGCCATGAACCCCATCGATCACCCCCACGGCGGTGGCGAAGGTCGCACAGGCGAAGGTCGGGTTCCTGTCACGCCTTGGGGTGTGCCTACCAAGGGCTACCGCACCCGCAACAACAAGCGTACCGACAGCATGATCGTGCGTCGCCGTCATAAAGCGTAAGAGGTATAGAAATGGCTCGTTCCGTTAAAAAAGGCCCCTTCGTCGACGGGCATCTGATGAGCAAAGTTCTGGCGGCTGCGGCCACCAACGACAAGAAGCCGATCAAAACCTGGTCGCGTCGCTCCACGATCCTGCCGGATTTCATCGGGCTGACCCTGGCTGTGCATAACGGCAAGCAGCACATCCCGGTGTTCGTTACTGAAAACATGGTTGGCCACAAACTCGGTGAGTTCGCCCTGACCCGTACGTTCAAGGGTCATGCCGCCGACAAGAAGGCCAAGAAAAAATAAGGAGAGCAGCGATGCAAGTATCTGCAATTTTGCGTGGCACGCGGCTTTCCGCCCAGAAGGCCCGTCTCGTGGCTGATCTGGTGCGCGGCAAACCCGTGGACCAGGCCCTGAACATTCTGACCTTCTCGCCTCAGAAGGCTGCCTTCACCATCAAGAAGGTGCTGGAGTCCGCTATCGCCAACGCCGAACATAATGAAGGCGCCGATATCGACGAACTCAAGGTCAAGACCATCTACGTCGACCAAGGGCCGGTCCTGAAGCGCTTCACCGCCCGTGCCAAGGGCCGTGGCAACCGCATCATCAAACCCACCTGTCACATCACCGTGACGGTCGGCGACTGAAGGAAGGCAAATGGGACAGAAGATTCATCCGACCGGTTTCCGGCTCTCCATCAACAAGGGCTGGAATTCGAAATGGTTCGCCAATAGCAAGACTTATGCGACCACGCTGAACGAAGACATCAAGGTGCGCGACTTCCTCAGGAAGAAGCTGGCCCATGCCTCCATCAGCAAGATCATCATTGAGCGCCCTGCCAAGAACGCGCGCATCACCCTGTTCTCCTCCCGTCCCGGCGTGGTCATCGGCAAGAAGGGAGAGGACATCGAGAAGCTGCGCAGCCAGCTGAACCGCATGATGTCCGTGCCCGTCACGCTGAACATCGAGGAAGTGCGCAAGCCCGAGATCGAGGCCAACCTGATCGCCCAGTCCATCGCCACCCAGCTGGAAAAGCGGATCATGTTCCGACGTGCCATGAAGCGGGCCATGCAGAACGCCATGCGTTTTGGTGCCCAGGGTATCAAGATCATGTCTTCCGGCCGTCTGAACGGTGCCGAGATCGCCCGCACCGAGTGGTACCGCGAAGGCCGTGTGCCCCTGCATACCCTGCGGGCAGACATCGATTACGGCGTCGCCGAGGCGCGCACGACTTATGGCGTGATCGGCATCAAGGTCTGGGTTTACAAGGGTGAGAACGTCGGAGGAGCCGACAAGCCCGTCGCCGCGCCCGAGCCCGAGCGCAAGCCTCGCCGCTCCCCGCGCGCCGTTAAGGAGTAATAGTCATGCTGCAACCCGCACGCAGGAAATACCGTAAGGAACAAAAAGGCCGTAACACCGGTTTGGCGACCCGTGGCGCCAAGGTGAGCTTCGGCGAATTCGGCCTCAAGGCCATCGGTCGCGGCCGTATCACCGCCCGTCAGATCGAAGCCGCGCGCCGTGCCATGACCCGTCACATCAAGCGGGGTGGGCGCATCTGGATTCGCATCTTCCCGGACAAGCCCATTTCCCAAAAACCCGCCGAGGTACGTATGGGTAACGGTAAGGGCAATCCCGAGTACTACGTCGCCGAGATCCAGCCGGGCAAAGTGTTGTATGAAATGGAAGGCGTGGATGAAAGCATCGCGCGCGAGGCTTTCCGCCTGGCCGCCGCCAAGCTGCCCATCCCGACCGCGTTTGTGACCCGTCACATTGGGGTGTGAGATGAAAGCCAGCGAACTCCGTACTAAAGGCGTGGCCGAGCTCAAGGATGAGCTGAAGGCGCTGTTGCGCGCCCAGTTCAGCCTGCGCATGCAGCTGTCCACCCAGCAGACCAACAAGACCCACGAGTTGCGCAAGGTGCGCCGCGATATCGCTCGCGTGCAAACCGTGATGCAACAGGTCAAGGCCAACCAGGCCGGCAACTGACGAGTAAGATGATGACTGAACAGCAAAGCAGCAAGGTCGTTCGTACCCTCACCGGCACTGTGGTGAGCGACAAGATGAACAAGACGGTTACCGTGCTGGTGGAACGGAAGGTCAAGCATCCGATCTACGGCAAGGTGATCCGTCTTTCCAAGAAGTACCATGCCCACGATGAGAACAACGAGTTCCATTCTGGCGATGTGGTTGTGATTGAGGAGTGCCGGCCCATTTCCAAGAGTAAGGCGTGGAAGGTTGCCAGGCTGGTGGAAAAGGCGCGCTTGGTCTGATAAAAAGCCTTGCGTAGTTAAAGGTCGCGGTGTATAGTCGCGCTCTTTTCGACATGCGCAATCTCGTTTGCGCATGATCCTAACCGCGTTGCTGCTCGGTAATCCGAGGGGTGGCGTTAAACCCGAACGGGATCCAAAACTGCTCACGTTGAGTGGGCAAGTTGGAGAGAGAACATGATCCAGATGCAATCCATGTTGGATGTGGCCGACAACACCGGTGCGCGCAGCGTTATGTGCATCAAGGTGCTGGGTGGATCCAAGCGCCGTTATGCCGGCGTTGGCGACATTATCAAGGTCAGTATCAAGGATGCGGCCCCCCGTGGTCGTGTCAAGAAGGGCGATGTGTACAACGCCGTGGTGGTGCGTACCGCCAAGGGTGTACGTCGTGCTGACGGTTCCCTGATCAAATTCGACAAGAACGCGGCTGTGCTGCTCAACAACAAGCTTGAGCCCATTGGCACCCGTATTTTTGGGCCTGTAACACGCGAACTGCGCACGGAAAGATTCATGAAGATCGTGTCGCTGGCGCCGGAAGTCCTGTAAGGAGCTCAACATGCGAAAAATCCGCAAGGGCGACGAAGTGATCGTGCTGACTGGCAAGGACAAGGGCAAGCGCGGCACCGTACTGCGTGTGCTCGAAGACAGTCTGGTGGTCGAGGGTGTGAACCGCGTGCGGAAGGCCGTCAGGCCCAATCCCATGCGCGGCACCCAGGGCGGGTTCCAGGACAAGGACATGCCCATCCATGTCTCCAATGTGGCCCTGTTCAACCCTGCTGCGGGCAAGGGGGATCGGGTAGGTATCAGAACGCTAGAGGACGGGCGCAAGGTGCGCTTCTTCAAGTCCAATGGCGAAGTTGTGGACGCGTAAGGGGTAAGCCATGGCGCGCATGTACGATTACTACAAAGATACGGTGGTCAAGCAGTTGACCGACCGGTTTGGCTACAAATCTCCCATGGAGGTGCCTCGCATCACCAAGATTACCCTCAACATGGGGGTGGGCGAGGCAGTGGGCGACAAGAAGGTGATGGAGTTCGCGGTGAGCGACATGACCAAAATCGCCGGCCAAAAGCCTGTAGTGACCAAGTCCCGTAAATCCATTGCGGGCTTCAAGATTCGCGACAACTACCCTGTGGGTTGCATGGTGACCCTGCGTCGCGAGCGCATGTACGAATTCCTGGATCGCCTGATCACCGTGGCCATCCCGCGTATCCGCGATTTCCGCGGCATTGGCGGCAAGGGTTTTGATGGTCGTGGCAACTACAACATGGGCGTCAAGGAACAGATCATCTTCCCGGAAATCGAGTACGAGAAGATCGATGCTCTGCGCGGCATGAATATCACCGTGACCACCACCGCCAAGACCGACGAAGAGGCCAAGGCCCTTCTGGCGGCTTTCAAATTCCCATTCAAGAACTGAGGTTGCAATGGCCAAGCTAGCATTGATCAACCGTGAAGAGAAGCGGCGCAAGATAGTGAAGAAGTATGCCGCCAAGCGCGCCGAGCTGAAGGCGATCTTCAAGGACCTGAATCGTAGCGAAGAAGAACGCATGGAGGCCCTGCAGAAGTTGCAGTCTCTGCCGCGCAACGCCAGTGAGAGCCGTCTGCGCAACCGCTGCCAGTTGACCGGTCGTCCCCGTGGCGTGTTCCGCAAGTTCGGGCTTTGCCGCAACAAGATCCGCGAAATCGCCATGCGTGGCGAGATTCCGGGTGTGGTCAAAGCCAGTTGGTAAGGGAGTGCTGAGATGAGTATGAGTGATCCCGTCGCCGACATGCTGACCCGCATCCGCAACGGTCAGATGACTGAAAAGACGAGCGTGCGCATGCCCTCTTCCAAGCTGAAGAAGGCGATTGCCCAAGTGCTGAAGGATGAAGGCTACATCGACGGCTATGTGGTGCGTGAGAACGGCGGTCTGCCTGAGATGGAAGTCGCGCTCAAGTATTACGCCGGCCGTCCGGTGATCGAAAAGATCGAGCGTGTCTCCAAGCCTGGTTTGCGTATTTATAAAGGACGCGATGACCTGCCCCGTGTGATGAACGGTCTGGGTGTCGCTATCGTTTCCACGTCCCAGGGCGTGATGACCGACCGCAAGGCGCGTTCCTTGGGTGTGGGCGGTGAAGTCCTGTGCGTGGTTGCCTGAGGTCGAACATGTCCCGCGTAGCTAAGAATCCGATTCCCGTACCCAGTGGCGTTGAAGTCAGCCTGGCCGCCGGCAAGATCTCTGTCAAGGGTCCCATGGGCAGCCTGACTCAAACGTTGACGGCCAACATCAATGTGGAGCACGTCGACGGCAAGTTGCTGATCAGCCCGCGGGATGAATCCCGCCAAGCCCACGCCATGTCCGGCACCGCCCGTGCCCTGCTGGCAAATATGGTCCTGGGGGTATCCAAGGGCTTCGAGAAGAAACTGAGCCTGGTCGGTGTGGGTTATCGCGCCCAGGCCCAAGGCAACAAGCTGAATCTCTCCCTGGGCTTCTCCCACCCGGTCGAGCATGTGATGCCCGAAGGCATCAAGGTCGAGACCCCCACTCAAACCGAGATCCTCATCAAAGGAGTGGACAAGCAGCTGGTGGGGCAGGTGGCCGCCGACGTGCGCGCCTACCGCAAGCCCGAGCCCTACAAAGGCAAGGGCGTGCGTTACGCGGATGAAGTCGTGGTCTTGAAAGAGACCAAGAAGAAATAACCTGGAGCGATTGCAATGGACAAAAAAATCCGGCGTCTGCGCAGGGCGCGCAAAACCCGCGCCAAAATCGCGGAGCTTGGTGCGATTCGGCTCAGCGTGCATCGCAGCAATTCCCACATCTATGCCCAGATCATCGATGCCACAGGCGGCAAGGTTCTTACCTCCGCCTCCAGCATGGAGAAGGGGCTGCGTGAGCAAATCAAGAATGGTGGCAATGTGGAAGCCGCGAAGCTGGTGGGCCAGCGCATTGCCGAGAAGGCGAAGCAGGCCGGTGTGGAGCGGGTCTCTTTCGACCGATCCGGCTTTGCATTCCATGGCCGTGTGAAGGCACTGGCCGACGCTGCGCGCGAAGCCGGTTTGCAGTTCTAAGCGAGGAAGATCATGGCGAGACCTGAACAGCAGCAGGAAGACAAGGGCGACGGCCTCAAGGAGAAAATGATCTCCGTGAACCGTGTCACCAAGGTGGTGAAGGGTGGTCGCATCCTGGGCTTCGCGGCATTGACCGTGGTGGGCGACAACGATGGCGGCATTGGCATGGGCAAGGGCAAGTCCCGTGAAGTCCCCGTGGCCGTGACCAAGGCCATGGAAGAGGCCCGTCGCAAGATGATCAAGGTGCCTTTGAAGAACGGCACCTTCCACCACGCCGTGGTGGGTAAGCATGGTTCATCCGTGGTGTTGATCCAGCCTGCATCCGAAGGCACGGGCATCATCGCCGGTGGTGCTATGCGCGCCATTTTCGAGGTGATGGGGGTGCATAACGTGCTGGCCAAATGCCTGGGTTCCACCAATCCCTACAATGTGGTGCGAGCTACCTTGAACGGCCTGTCGCAGATGATGACCCCCGCTGAAGTCGCCGCCAAGCGCGGCAAGACTGTGGCGGAAATCCTGGAGTAAGCCATGAGCGAGGCAAAAGGCAAGGTCAAGGTGACCCTGGTGAAAAGCGTGATCGGCACCCTGGAGAGTCACCGCGCATGCGTGCGTGGTCTGGGGCTCAAGCGCATGAATCAAAGCCGTGTCCTGGAAGATACCCCTGCAGTGCGTGGGATGATCAACAAGGTCAGTTATTTGGTGAAGGCCGAGGTGGCGCAATGAGTGATTTCCTCAAACTGAACACCATCAAGCCCGCTGCGGGCGCGACCCACTATCCCAAGCGTCCTGGTCGTGGCATCGGTTCCGGCTTGGGCAAGACGGGTGGGCGTGGCCACAAGGGCCAGAAGTCGCGTGCTGGCGGCTTTCATAAGGTTGGATTCGAGGGTGGCCAGATGCCTATGGCGCGTCGCCTGCCCAAGCGTGGTTTCATTTCCCTGGATCGGGACTTCAAGGTTGAGGTGCGCCTGTCCGACCTGGCTGCCCTGCCGGTGGATACCGTGGACTTGCTGGTGCTGAAACAGGCTGGTGTAGTGCCTCAACTGGCCCGCTCCGCCAAGGTGATCCTGTCCGGTTCCATCGACAAGGCCGTCAAGGTGTCCGGCCTGGGTGTCACCAAGGGTGCCCGGGCGGCTATCGAGGCCGCCGGCGGCAGCGTTGAAGCCGCTGCCTGAGGCATAACGGGCACCAAAGGAGAAGAACTTGTCCGCTGCGGCCAACCTGCTTCAGATGTCCGGAAAAATGGGCGACCTGAAGCGTCGCCTATGGTTCCTTCTGGGCGCCTTGGTGGTGTACCGCATCGGTTCTTTCATCCCCGTGCCGGGCATCGACCCTGTCGTCCTGGAAGACCTCTTCAAGACGCAGCAGGGCGGTATCCTGGGCATGTTCAACATGTTCTCAGGGGGGGCCCTGTCCCGCTTTTCAGTATTCGCCCTGGGTATCATGCCTTACATCTCCGCCTCCATCATCATGCAGTTGATGACGGTGGTTTCTCCCCAGTTGGAGGCGCTGAAGAAGGAGGGCGAAGCGGGGCGCCGCAAGATCACCCAATACACCCGTTACGGCACAGTGGTTTTGGCCACATTCCAAGCCATTGGTATTTCCATCGCCCTGGAAAACCATGCCGGCCTGGTGCTGGACCCCGGATTCATGTTCCGTATCACCGCGGTGTTTACCCTGGTGACAGGCACCATGTTTTTGATGTGGCTGGGAGAGCAGATCACCGAGCGCGGCCTGGGGAATGGCATCTCCATCATCATCTTCGCAGGTATCGCGGCGGGCTTGCCTCGTGCCATCGGCGGCACCCTTGAACTGACCCGCACCGGCGCCTTCTCCATTCCCTTGGTGTTGTTGTTGTTTGCCGGTGTCATCCTGATCACTGCCTTGGTGGTGTTCGTGGAGCGGGGGCAGCGCAAGATCCTGGTGAACTATGCCAAACGTCAGGTGGGCAACAAGGTCTATGGTGGGCAGAGTTCCCACCTTCCACTAAAGCTGAACATGGCCGGTGTGATTCCTCCCATCTTCGCCAGTTCCATCATCCTGTTTCCCGCCACCCTGGCTGGCTGGTTTGGTAGTCACCAGTCCATGACCTGGTTGAAGGATATTGCTGCAGCCCTGTCCCCGGGACAGCCTGTGTACGTAATGTTGTATGCCCTGGCCATCATCTTCTTTTGCTTCTTCTACACGGCCTTGGTGTTCAATCCCCGGGAAACCGCTGATAACCTGAAGAAGAGCGGCGCTTTTGTGCCAGGCTACCGTCCTGGAGAGCAAACGGCCCGATACATCGACAAGGTTCTGACCCGTCTGACCTTGGTAGGGGCGGCCTATATCACCTTTGTTTGTCTGATCCCGGAATTCCTGATCGTCAACTGGAACGTGCCCTTCTATTTCGGTGGCACTTCTCTGCTGATCATCGTGGTGGTGGCCATGGATTTCATGGCCCAGGTCCAAGCGTACATCATGACCCATCAATACGAGTCCCTGCTCAAGAAGGCCAACTTCAAGGGTGGGAATTTCATCACCCGCTGAGGCTGACGATGGCAAAGGATGATGTCATCCAGATGCAGGGTGAAGTGCTGGAAAACCTGCCCAATGCCACGTTCCGCGTGAAATTGGAAAATGGCCATGTGGTTCTGGGTCATATCTCCGGCAAGATGCGCATGCATTACATCCGCATCCTGCCGGGTGACAAGGTCACCGTGGAGCTGACGCCCTACGACTTATCCAGAGCGCGCATCGTCTACCGCGCTAAATGATTTTTTAGATAAAGGAGCCGAACATGCGTGTTCAAGCCTCTGTGAAGAAAATTTGCCGTAAGTGCAAGATCGTGCGCCGCAATGGTGTGGTTCGCGTGATCTGCACCGAGGCACGTCATAAACAACGTCAAGGCTGATTCTGCTTGCCACAAGGCTGGTTGGATCAATATAATTTACAGTTTTCGTTTGCTAGGGGTTAGTTCATGGCCCGGATTGCTGGGGTAAACATCCCAAACCACAAACATGTCGAGATCGCGTTGACCGCGGTCTATGGCATTGGTCGCGCCCGTGCGCGCGTCATCTGCAAGGAAGCCGGCGTGAATCCGTCGGTGAAGGTGAAGGACTTGTCTGACAGTGACGTGGACAAGCTGCGTGACGGTGTGGCCAAGTTCACGGTGGAAGGCGACCTGCGCCGGGAAACCACCATGAACATCAAGCGCCTCATGGATATCGGCTGCTATCGTGGTACGCGTCACCGCCGCGGCCTGCCCGTACGTGGTCAGCGTACCCGCACCAACGCCCGTACCCGTAAGGGCCCCCGCAAGCAGCAGCAGATCAAGAAGTAACAGGACACCGACATGGCTAAGGCTACCGCCGCGCGCGTGCGCAAGAAGGTAAAGAAGAATGTGGCTGATGGCGTCGCCCACATCCACGCCTCCTTCAACAACACCATCGTGACCATCACCGACCGTCAGGGCAATGCTCTGGCCTGGGCGACCGCCGGTGGTGCCGGTTTCAAGGGCTCCCGTAAAAGCACGCCCTTTGCCGCCCAAGTGGCCGCCGAGAATGCCGGCAAGTTGGCGCTGGAATATGGTGTGAAGAACCTGGAAGTGCGCATCAAAGGGCCCGGCCCCGGCCGTGACTCCACCGTCCGCGCCCTGAATGCCCTGGGTTACAAGATCACCAGCATTTCCGACGTGACGCCCATGCCCCATAACGGCTGCCGTCCGCCCAAGAAGCGCCGCATCTAAGGAGAGCAATAGTGGCCCGCAACCTTGACCCCAAATGCCGCCAGTGCCGCCGGGAAGGCGAGAAGCTCTTTTTGAAGGGCGAGAAATGTATGAGCGACAAGTGCGCCATCGAGCGTCGTAACCAGGCTCCCGGTCAGCATGGCGCCAAGCAGGCCCGTCTGTCCGACTATGGCACCCAATTGCGCGAAAAACAGAAGATCCGCCGCATCTACGGCGTGCTGGAGCGCCAGTTCCGTCTCACCTATTTCGAGGCTGACCGCCGCAAGGGTGTGACCGGCGAAAACCTGTTGCAGATCCTGGAATCCCGTCTGGACAGCGTGACCTATCGCATGGGTTTTTCCGCCTCCCGCAACGAGGCCCGCCAAGTGGTCCGCCACAATGGCATCCTGGTGAACGGCAAGCGTGTGAATATTCCTTCCTACCAGGTGAAGCCTGGCGACGTGGTGGAAGTGGCCGCCAAGGCCAAATCCCACCTGCGCGTCAAGGCCGCCGCCGAGGCCGCTGAAGGCCGTGGATTCCCGGAGTGGGTAGAAGTGGATGCCAAAGCCATGAAGGGCACGTTCAAGGCACTGCCCCAGCGGAGCGAGTTGCCCGCCACCATCAATGAGCACTTGGTCATCGAACTGTATTCCAAGTAATTGCCCGCCTCACTGAAGGAAGCAAACTATGTCTAACACCGGCGAACTGCTGAAACCGCGCATTGTTGAGGTCAACAGCATTTCCCCCCGTCAGGCTCGCATCACCCTGGAGCCTTTCGAGCGTGGCTATGGCCATACCCTCGGCAATGCCCTGCGGCGCATCCTGCTTTCCTCCATGAAGGGCTATGCCCCCACGGAAGTGCGCATTGCCGGCGTGGTGCATGAGTACTCCGCCCTGGAGGGGGTGCAGGAAGACGTGGTGGACATCCTCTTGAACCTGAAAGGCTTGGCCGTCAAGCTGAATAGCCGTGACGACGCGCTCATCACTGTCAACAAGACAGGGGAAGGCCCTGTCACGGCTGGCGATATCCAGGCCGGGCACGATGTGGAGATCCTGAATCCCGATCATGTCATTGCCAACCTGACCAAGGGAGGCAAGCTGGAGATGGAAATCAAGGTGGAAAGCGGCCGTGGCTATGTGCCCGCCAACACCCGCGTCCAGGCAGACGAGAACCGTCCCGTAGGCGTGATCATGATCGACGCCCTGTACAGCCCGGTGAAGAAGGTGAGCTTCAGTGTAGAGAGTGCCCGCGTGGAGCAGCGCACCGACATGGACAAGCTGATCCTGGATATCGAGACCAACGGCGTGATCGAACCTGCCGAGGCCGTGCGTACCGCTGCCCGTGTGCTGATCGAGCAGTTGTCTTCCTTCGCCGACCTGCGCGGTGTGACTACCCCGGGTGAACAGCCCGCCGCCATGCGCGGTGGCGCCGCACCCCAGGTGGACCCGATCCTGCTGCGTCCCGTGGACGAATTGGAACTCACGGTCCGTTCCGCCAACTGCCTCAAGGCCGAGAACATCTACTACATCGGCGACCTGATCCAGCGCACGGAAACCGAATTGCTGAAAACCCCCAACCTGGGCCGTAAGTCCCTCAACGAAATCAAGGACGTGCTTGCCGCCCGTGGCCTGACCCTGGGCATGAAGCTCGAGAACTGGCCTCCCATGGGCCTGGACAAGGCTTGATCCCAGATCAGCCTCGATATAGAAGGTAAAAGAAAATGCGTCATCGTCTCTCGAATCGCAAACTCAACCGCACCAGCAGCCACCGTGCCGCCTTGTTGCGCAATCTGTCCAACGCGCTGCTGAAGCATGAGGCCATCAAGACCACCCTGCCCAAAGCCAAGGAACTGCGCAAGGTGGTGGAGCCCCTCATCACCCTGGGCAAGAAGCCGACGCTGGCCAACCGCCGCCTGGCCTTCTCCCGCCTGCGCGACCGGGACATGGTCGTGAAGCTGTTCGATGACCTGGGACCCCGCTTCATGAGCCGCCCCGGTGGCTACGTGCGCATCCTGAAATTCGGCTTCCGCCAGGGTGACAATGCCCCCATGGCCTATGTGGAACTGGTGGACCGCGCTTCTTCTGCGACCGAGACAGCGCCAACCGCTGAGTAGCACGAGTTTGCTGTAGCCAGATGAAAAAGCCGGCCGTGGCCGGCTTTTTTCGTGGGGCAGGCCATGTTGATATTGCTCACAGACTATGGATGGCAGGACCCTTATGTGGGCCTGATGAAGTCGCGTCTCCTGCACGCCGCGCCCCAAGTCCCTATTGTCGACTTGCTCCATGGGGTGCCTGATTTCAATGCCCATGCGGGGGCGCATTTCCTGGACGCCCTGGCTGCAGGGTTCCCGACCGGGGTTGTGTTCCTGTGTGTGGTGGACCCTGGGGTGGGCGGGCCCAGGGAAGCAGCCGTACTCAGGGCCGACGGCCGGTGGTTCGTGGGGCCCGACAATGGCCTGCTTTCCGTCGTTGCCGCACGGGCTCGGCAGGTGGAGACCTGGCGTATTCAGTGGCGCCCCGAAGATTTGTCTGACACCTTTCATGGCCGCGATCTGTTTGCCCCAGTCGCGGCCGAGATCGCCGCGGGACACTTTCCAGCGTCTTATCTCACCCCGGCTGGCCTGGAAGTGCAGTTTGATGGCGCCGATCTTCCCCGAGTCATTTACATCGACCACTACGGTAATGCTTGGACCGGCATTCGGGGTGGACTGACGGAAACCGGCGACCACATTGAGGTGCGGGGCCAGTCCCTGCCCTGGCGGCGTACTTTCTCGGACGCGGCCAAGGGGGAGGCCTTCTGGTATGTGAATAGCGTGGGCCTGGTGGAGATCGCCGCCAACCGGGCCAGCGCCGCCGGAATGCTGGGACTGAAGGTGGGCGATCCGGTCAAGTTATCAGGATCCCGCGAAAGTCGTTTGCATTAGTGCGGGTGGGGCCCGTCATCACCAGATCTCCCAAGGCGGAGAAGAAGCTGTAGGCGTCGTTATCGTCCAGGTGAGCCTGGGCATCCAAGCCCAAGGCCTTGGCCCGATCCAGGGTGTCTGGGGTCAGCAGGGCGCCGGCGTTGTCTTCGCTGCCGTCGATGCCATCCGTGTCCGCCGCCAGGGCGTATACCCCCGCCATGCCTTGCAGCTCCAAAGCCAGCGCCAGCAGGAATTCTGCATTGCGCCCACCCCGTCCCCGGCCCCGGACCGTCACCTGGGCCTCGCCGCCGGACAACAGCATGAGGGGGGAATCGGCTGGACGTCGTCCGGCCCGGGTGGCGCAGATCCGTTTGGCGAAGGCTCGGGCCAAGTCCCGGGCCTCGCCGGCGAAATGGTCGCCCAGCACATCCGCCTCCAGGTCCTGTTGCCGCAGCCAGGCCGCCGCGCCTTCCAGGGCGGTGCGCCCGTTGCCGACGATGCGGGTGTCCACGCGGGCAAAGCAGGCCTCCCCATGCTTTGGGGTTTCCGATAGCTCGCCGGCCACGCCCCGTGCCAGGTAGGAGTGGATGGTGGCCGGAGTCACCACCCGCCAGGACGCCAACACCGCAAGGGCATCCGCGTAGGTGGTGGCATCCGGGGCAAAGGGGCCCGAAGCGATGATCCCCGGATCGTCTCCCGCCACATCGGACAATAACAGGGCGGTCACCGGCGCGGCGCAGGCCTGGGCCAGGCGGCCCCCCAGGGTACGGGACAGGTGCTTACGCACGCAGTTGATGTCCGCGATGGGGGCGCCGGAGTTCAACAGGCCCCGCACGGTGGCCTGCACATCGGCCAAGCTGAGTCCTTGCGCCGGGAGCATCAGCAGGCTGGAGCCGCCGCCGGAGATGAGGGCCAGCACATGGTCATGGGGGTTCGCGTCGCGGATGAGGTCCAACAAGGCTGCCGCCGCCTTCAATCCAGCCGCGTCGGGCAGGGGGTGGCCCGCTTCCACCACCTGGATACGTTGGGTTGGCAGGCCATGTCCATAGCGGGTGATGGCCAGCCCTGCCAGGGGCGTGTCATCCCCGTAGTGGCGTTCCACGCAAACGGCCATGGCGGCGGCAGCCTTGCCGGCGGCGGCCACGAGGATCCGGCCTCGAGGGGGGGGCGGCAGGTGGGACGGCAACAGGGCCTCAGCCTGCACGGCCGCCACGGCGGCCTGGAAGGCGCCCAGTAAAATCTCCCGCGGTGCCATGAATCCCTTTGGCGCTAGAAACGTTCACCCGGCTGCAACGGTCGCCACTGGCCCAAGGGCAGGTCCCCCAGGCGCACCTGGCCGATGCGCACCCGCTTCAGGCCCACCACCTTCAAGCCCACCAGTTCGCACATGCGGCGGATCTGGCGCTTGCGGCCCTCCCGCAGGATGAACTTGAGCTGGTCCTGGTTCTGCCAGGTGACCTTGGCGGGGCGCAGCTGGCGGCCGTCCAGTTCCAGGCCATGGTTGAGCAGGGCCAGACCCCGCTTGGATAACTGACCTTCCACCCGCACCAGATATTCCTTGTCCACCTGGGAATCATCGCCAATGAGCTGCTTGGCCACCCGGCCGTCCTGGGTCAGCACCAAGAGGCCCGTGGAATCGATGTCCAGCCGCCCAGCGGGGGCCAGGCCCTTGAGCATGGCGGGAGAGAAGCGGGGGCCGCCGCCCTCCTGCCACTGGGTGTCCTTGCGGATGAGGGTGACGGCGGGCTTGAAGCCTGGCTCCGGCTGGCCGGAGACATAGCCGATGGGCTTGTGCAGCAGGATCGTCACCCGCTGCTGCTGCTGTTTCCGGGCCAGCTGGGTGAGTTCGATCTTGCAGTTGGGATCGACCCGGGTGCCCAGTTCGCAGATGCGCAGGCCGTCCACGAACACCAGGCCCTGCTCGATGAAGGCATCTGCTTCCCGGCGGGAGCAGATGCCCCGCTCGGACATGAGCTTGGACAGGCGGATGAGCTCAGTCATGGCGCGCTGCCTTCCACCAGGCGGATTTCCTCGTCCGTCAGGCCGTAGAGTTCATACACCAGGGCGTCGATGCGTTTATCCGTGGCGTCCATCTGGCGCTGGATCAGGGTCTTGTCGTGGGTGGTCTTGGCGGCGGGGAGTTGGCTGTTCAGGTCCAGCATGGTTTCCACCAATTGCACCATCTTGTAGTGGCGGGCGCGGTCGGCAGGGTCTTGGGCGTTGATGACGCGGATGGGCACCTGTTCCATGTACTGGTAGATCAGCCGGTAACGGTATTCCCCCGCCCGCATCCCGAAGGGGATGCTGATATGGCTGATGGCGAACCAGCACAGGCGGCTGTTGAGAATGCCCAGCAGATAGCGGTCGTCCGTGCCCAGGCAGTAGGCGGTATTGGCCAGGTAGATGCCGCTGGTGTCCAGGGTGAAGCGCGGCGCCTTGCAGATGTCCGGGAAGATGAGCTTGGGGGCTTCCAGGCTGGCGTAGTACTCACAGGGACGTAATTCCCACCAGAACTCGCCCTGGTCCTGGCGTTTGCGCAAGGCATCCACGAATGGCTCCAGGTGTTCCGCAATGGCCGGCAGGCTTGCGGCAAGCCAAGCCCAGGCCTGTTTCTCGGTGGTGTGGGTGAGTTTGGATTGCCGCCGGGTCCAGCCATTGGGCAAGACGATGAGAAATCGTCCGGCATCCTCCATGAAGTAGCGGCGGATGTTCTGACCGCCAAGGAATGGTTTGATGACTGCCTTGCTGGACGGCGACGCGGCGACCAGCCTGTCACGCTGTTCCGCCGTGAGTTCGAAGGCTGCATTCAGTCCGGTTTTGATGCCGTAGTACATGCTGCCTTGAACGTATTCCCCCAGTGGGCGGCCGGCCGCCATGATCTTGTCGAATACAGCCAGTTCCGCCGGTGGCCGCAGGGTCCAGGCCTTGTCCTGAAGTTGTTTGGCCGGAATGGGGTAGCCGTGTTCGGCCACGTATTCCGCCAGACTGTTGAATTCCAGGGTGTGGACCCGGCAGGTATCCAACCGGGCCGGTTGTTTCGCGCGGGCCAGGAGGGGGATGCAAACGTAGGTGTCCTTGGCGGTGGCAAAAACCGCCTGGCCACCGAAGTCGATCAGCTTCAGGACGGCGGCTTGTTTTTTCAGGGTATGGCGTAGCGCCTCGGCGTAAGCGGCGCGCAGAAAGCTGCTGGAAACGATGATGCCGTACACCCCATCCGGTTTGAGCAACCGGATGCTGCGTTCCATGAAATACACATAGAGGTCGGCGGTGCCGCTGTAGGCCTCATAGTGTTGAGCAAAGTAGGTTTTGAAGTCGGCCAAGGATTCCTGGCGGACATAGGGCGGGTTGCCGATCACGACATCAAACCCGCCCTCCCGAACTATCTCAGGGAAGCCCGTCTCCCAATCGAAGGCATTGATGCGCCGTCGTTCAGCCTCGTCCAGATCCAGTCGCCCCGCAAAGAAGTCGCTGCCGATGAGCGCGTTACCGCACAGGATGTTGGCGTCCAGGTCGGGCAGGGCGCGTTCGTGGAACAGCTTCATCTGCTTCAGGCCCAGGGTTTCCCCGGTCTCGCCTTCCAGCACCTTGAGCAGCAGGGAGAGCTTGGTGACTTCCACGGCCTGTGGGTCGATGTCCACCCCGAAGATGTGGGCCAGCAGGATACGCTTGCGTTCCGTGACGGTGAGTTGCCAGCCGTCCGGGGTCTGGCGCAGCTTGGGCGTGGGGCCCTTGGCGAGTTTTTCCGGGGCATCCGCCGTGTATTGCTTCAGGTACCAGTCCAGCAGGTACTGGTAGGCGCCGATGAGGAAGGAGCCACTGCCGCAGGCGGGGTCGCAGATCCGCAGTTTTTCCGCCTGCCAGGGGCTTTTGCCGGCCAGTTGCCGCCCCAGGGTCTCGGCCACGATGTATTCGACGATGTAGGTGGGGGTGTAGTAGACGCCGCCAGCCTTCTTCACCTCCGGTTTGTCTTCGATGCGGGCCTGGCCGCCAGGGGTGAGGCGGATGACCTTGCCCAGGAAGCGTTCGTACACGCTGCCCAGAATGTCCGCCGGCAGCACGGAGAACTCGTAGGGGGATTCCGGGTAGTACAGGCTGCGGATGATCTCCCGCAGGGGCTTGTCGTCCAGGCCCAAGGCCAGGGTGAATTCGTCGGGCTCGCCGGGGCGTTTTTTTTCGGCTTTGAAGTGGAACAGGCCGGAGTTGTAGCGGTCGTCCGCGTCCCGGAAAACCTGGGCGAGCCGTGCGTAAATGCCCGGGCCGTTGGTGAGGCCCAGTAGCCGGCCTTCCGGCTCGATGCCCCGGTCTTCGCAGATGCGCAGGAAGACGATGCGGTCGATGGTGGCCTGTACGGCGTGGTTGAGGGCGTGGGCATCCAGGCCTGCGTTGCGCAAGGCGATGTTTCGCGCCAGAAGCTCACGCCAGGTTTCGATCTGGGCCAGGAACTCAGCGTCCACCGTGGCGGTACCACGTCGGCCCGGCAGCTTCTTGATGAAGCGCTCCATGCCACCTTTGAGCACGGCTTCCTTGGAGAACAGGCCGGCAATTTCGTCCCACTTGGCGGCGTAGTCCTCGAAGGTGCAATAAAACACCCTGGCCTTGGCGGGTTTGTCTTTGGGCCCTGGTTTGAGGCTGCCGTCATAGACGGCGAATTCCTCGAAATCGGACAGGATGGAAAGCTGCAGACCCGCCGACCAGGCGTAGCGGCGGAGTTGGTAGGCGGGGGCAATGTCTTCCTTGATGAAGACCGAGGGTTTCTTGGCTTCCAGAAAGAACAGCCGACGCCCCCCCAGCCGGAAGCTGTAGTCCGGGGCTTTGGTGGTGCCGCCCACTTTTACTGCGTCTTCATGCACGACTTCCCGGAAGGTTTCGGCGTAGCCGGCGCGGTTGTCCATGTCCCAGCCCAACAACCGGAACAGAGGGTCAAGGAAGTCCCGCCGCAATTGGGTTTCGTTGTAGCGGCCGCCCTTGTAGTCGGGCAGTTGTTCGCGGAAGCGGTTGACCAGGTCGTGGAGCTGGGCGGGAGCGGGCATGGTTCAGTCTGGCAGCCTGTCGGACGAAGCCGGGGTGGCGCGTCAGCCTGGCCGATGCACCCAGTCCGCCCCCAGCCCACCCCGCAGGCTTTCCAGATAGGCAGGGGACTCCACTTCGGCCAGACGGGCCTTGGCCCGCAGGAGCCGGGCTTGGCAGTCCAGCTTCAGGTCGGGTTCGCAGCAGGTGGCGGAGTTGAGGAAGGCTTCCACGTAGCGCACCTGGCGCCGGGCCCGGGCGATGTCCCGCTGTTGCTGGATGGCCAGGCGTTCCCGGTACCAGGGGCTGGCCAGCAGGTGCTCCCGGGTGAATAGGGCGCGAATGTCCGGATGGGCGAGATCCTTACCTTCGTAGTGGCCCTCGGCCATGATGTGCAGCAGGGCCTTCAGGGGCGGGCAGGCATCTTCCACCGAGCCGTCCGCCAGATAGCCCTGGGCCACCTTCCGGTGCATCTCGGCGATATGCAGCACCCCGTCCACGAAGGCCTCCAGGTCCTGGGTTTCGGGGCGCAGCATGGCTTCGTCGAAGATGCCCACCGGGTCGTCGAAAATCTTGCCCAGGTAGGCGTGCAGGAAGCGGGGGGTGATGCGGTAGCCCAGGCGGCTGGCGGGCACCTGCCGGCCGTTGTGGGTGAAGTCCCGCACCGGCTCCAGGAAGCCCCGGGCGATGAGCCATTGGGCATCCCGCTCCCTGGGCGACAGGCGGCACCAGATCTCCGGCATGAGGAAGCTCACGTCGTGGTCCACGCGCCGGTTGGGGCCGATGAAGCCGGCGGCGGTGGAAAAGCCGTCGTGGCCGCAGAGGATGAAGGACACCAGGGCGTTGTTCAGGTCCGCCGTGTAGGTCAGGGCGTTGAAGGGGCCCTTGGTCAGGGCGCCTTCCGATCCGGCGCCGGTGGTGGAGGGAGACTTGCCCGACAGGCTGGCGATGAAGTCCATGAACAGCTCGGGCAGTTCCTGATAGTGGATGGGCCCATACACAGCCAGGGGGCGGATGCCCGGCTGGGGCGGGTTGTTGCGCCGGCCGGGCAGCATGGCGTCCACCACCCAGTGCACGGGGGCGTCGGCGGGCATGCGCCGGGCCAGGCGCACACCCATGCGGGCGACATGGCCCTCCCGGGGATTCGCCAGGTCCGGGCGCTTTTGCAGGTAGCGCACGTTGGGGCTGGGCTTGCCGTTCACCAGGCGGGCATGGGCGGAGGACACGAAGTAGCCCTCCTCCATGGCGGCCTCGCGGATGAAGGCTTGCATGGCCGGGGTGTAGTGATGGAAGGTCACCACGTCCTCGGTGAGCTCGACGGCGTCCTGTCGGGTGAGGGGCTCGAAGTTGGAGATGAAGTTGTCCGCCTCGGTGAGGTCTTGCTCGGTCTGGGCGTCCAGTCCCCGGTGCTTGGCGTCGTCCGGGCGCTGGAACAGGCGGGCCTCGCAGTTGGCCACCAGCTTCACCGCCGGGGTGTCCGCCAGGTCCGGGCGCAGGTGGGCCAACCGGGCCCGGGGCAGGGTGGCGCTGACGGCGATGTCGTCCGCCAGTTGCACCTTTTTGCTGCCGACGAAGTCCTGCCGGGTCTTGTATACCCGCCAGGCGCCGTCATCCAGGCGGCCGATGCGCAGGTAGGTGGCCTGCAGCTGGCGGCGGTGGAACTTGAGCTCGTGGCCCGGGTGGCCGTTCACCAGGTCCACGTGGAAATGCTCCCGCCAATGCTCGCCCCAGTCCTCACGGTAGAAGCGCTTGATGACGAACACCAGGGCGCGGATGTGGTGGGGGATGGTGGCCAGCCAGGCGTTGTAGGCGTCGGTGTATTCGTCCGAGGGGGTGAGCAGCTTGATCACCGAACCCACGGTGCGCTGGGGGGAGAGCAGGGGCCGGGTGTCCGGGCCTGCCGCAGTGGGGGTCTTGAAGCGGTCGCTGTAGTCCCGGTGGAAGAGCTTTTCCACCTCATCCAGGTCCTGCTTCAGGTTCTGCACATAGTAGGGACCGGACAGCAGGGCGGAGTGCAGGGACTTGGAGATCTCCGACTTGCCGCCGCCGGAGACGGTGCAGGGCTTGTAACAGAACACGCCCTCGGCCTCGCTACCCACCAGGCGCCAGGAGGGGGCATGGGGGTGTTTCTCCAGGGCCACCTTGAAGCCGTTGGGATAGATGTAGGTATGGCCCGCCAGCAGTTTGAGGCTGCCGCCGGCCCAGGTGATCCGTTGCTCGTGCACGTCCAGGTGGGCGTCTTCCGGCAGATAGACCACGTCGGGCCAGGTCCGGTCCACGCCGTAGCCTTCCGGCCGGAAGTCGATCTGCTCGCCGAGGCGCTGGGCCAATTCGGCGAAGGTGTGGCCGCTGGCCCGGTACTTGGAGTCCAGGCTGTAGCTGTCCCCCAGGTTGTAGCTGGCGAAGGCCAGGGCGCCGCCGGAGTGCTCTTCCTCGGTCCCGCCGAACAGGTTGCTGGCATAGGAGATCTGGGACTTGATCTCTTTTTTGGAGTAACCGAAGTAGTTGTCGGCGATGAGGGTGACGATGACCCCGTCCATGTCCCGGCAAACCACCTTGAAGGCGGAGCCGTCATTGTATTTTTCGCCTTCCTCCTTCCAGCACATGCCATCCCGCCGCTGGCGTTCCGTAGCCTGGTCCCAGTGGGGCAGGCCCACGGCCTTTTTGGTGATGTCGATGAGGTGGGGCGCCAGGATCACGCAGCCCGTGTGGCCGGACCAGTGGTCCACGTCCAGGCCCGCGTCGTTCTGAGGCAGGAAGGGGTCGCCGCCATTGCCGAAGATGCGTTCCACGAAGTCCAGGTTGGACACCAGGCCGCCGGGGGCGAAGAAGCGGGTTTCCATGCGCTTCTCCGGCATGACGCCGGGCACCTCCGGCGATACCAGGGGACGCAGCAGCAGGGACACCCACAGGTGGGCCTCATGCGCCTGGCCGCTGGTGAAAGGCAGGCGGGTGAGGGTCTCGGGGGGATGCATGGCGGCCCGGAACAGGGCAGCGAAGGTGGCCGGGGGTACGGCCTTCTTGTCCCAGGCGATGGGCAGGCCGCCTTCCACCACGTGGAACACGCCTTCCGTGGTGCGGCGGTCCTTCTGGGGATTGTGCAGCACGCCCTGTTTCACCCGGTAGGAGGTGATCCAAGGGGATTCGAAGCGGTCGTCCGCCACGGGCAGGGAGAGTTCCGCCGCCAGGCCGGCACTGTCCAGCACGAAGCTCACGGCGGGCAGTTCCACCCGTTCGTCCACGCCATTGCGGGCCAGGTAGCCGTTGAGGAAATCCTGGATGCGCTGGTCGGCAGGACAACGGTAGTCCCGCAGCAGGCGCCGGTGCTGGCGGTAGTTGCGCAACAGGTCGTCGGCGATGCTCAGCCACTGGTCTTCATCGCCTTGCCAGCCGGGCTGGTCCAGGGCGGCCAATTGCAGATTGATCTGGCGCAGCCGGCGCAGGCGCTCGGGCGCAATGGGTCGGTGTGCCCGTTGGAAGGCACGCGGCAGGTCATCTTTCATGGTGGGAATGGCGGTCGGATTGGTATGTCCGGCAATTTTCGCATCGATCTCCGATCACAGCGATCAAAAATGCGCCCAACCCATAAGCGCAGGGGGTAAGGCCCCCTTCAGACCGCGTTGCCGTGGGGTTTGCTCAGGGCCAGTTCGGCGGCGCGGAGGACGGCCCGGGCCTTGTTGCGGGTTTCCTGCCATTCGTTCTCGGGCACGGAGTCGGCGACGATGCCGGCGCCGGCCTGGACGTACAGGACGCCCTCCTTCACCACGGCGGTGCGGATGGCGATGGCCACGTCCATGTCGCCGTTGAAGCCCAGGTAGCCCACCGCGCCGGCGTAGATGCCCCGCTTGCTGGGTTCCAGCTCGTCGATGATCTCCATGGCGCGGATCTTGGGGGCGCCGGACACCGTGCCTGCCGGGAAGGTGGCCCGCAGCACATCCATGGCGGTGAGGCCGGGCTTCAGCCGGCCCTCCACATTGGAGACGATGTGCATGACATGGGAGTAGCGCTCGATGGTCATGTTTTCCGTGACCTTGACGCTGCCTACCTGGGCCACCCGGCCGGTGTCGTTGCGGCCCAGGTCCATCAGCTGCACGTGTTCGGCCCGTTCCTTGGGGTCCGCCAGGAGTTCCTGCTCCAGGCGCAGATCCTCTTCCGGCGTGGCGCCGCGGGGCCGGGTGCCGGCAATGGGGCGCACGGTGATCAGCTTTTCGTTCCCCTGGCCTTCCAGGCGCACCAGGATTTCCGGCGAGGAGCCCACCACGTGGAAGCCGCCCATGTCGTAATAGAACATGTAGGGGGAGGGATTCAGGCGACGCAGGGCCCGGTACAGGGACAGGGGATGGGCATCGAAGGGGCGGCTCATGCGCTGGGAGAGCACCACCTGCATGATGTCGCCATCGGTGATATAGCGCTTGGCCTTGTCCACGGCGGCCTTGAAGGCGGCTTCGCCGAATTCGGACACCGCTTCGTAGCCGTCGCCGGATTCAGCGGGGGGGGACTTGACCGGGCTTTCCAGCTTCTGGGCCAGCTCGTTCAGGCGCATGTGGGCCTTCAGATAGGCTTCGTCCTCCAAAGGGTCCGCGTACACGATCAGGGTGAGGGTGCCGGTGAGGTTGTCCACCACCGCCAGCTCGTCCGTGAGCATGAGCAGGATGTCCGGGGTGTTGATGCTGTCCGGCTTGAAGGTTTTGGCCAGCCTCTTCTCGATGTAGCGCACCGTGTCGTAGCCGAAGTAGCCGCACAGGCCGCCAGGAAAGCGGGGCATGCCTGGTACCGGAGCGGCCTTGTAACGGGCCTGGAAGGCTTCGATGAAGGCCAGGGGGTCTTCGCAGTCGCACTGTTCCACCGGCAGGCCGTTGGTCTCCACGCTGGCGAAATGGCCATGGACCCGCAGCACGGTCCGGGCGGGCAGGCCGATGAAGGAATAGCGGCCGAAGCGCTCACCCCCCTCCACGGATTCCAGCAGGTAGGTGTAGGGCTGGTTGGCCAGCTTCAGGTACAAAGACAGGGGCGTGTCCAGGTCCGCGGGAAGCTGGCGGATGACGGGGATGCGGTTGTAACCCTGGCGGGCCAGGCTGTTGAATTTCTCTTCATTGAACATGACAGTCTCCGGAGACGGGGAAAACGGGCAAGGCGGGGTGGCGGAATCAGCGCCACCATCGCCAACAGGCGCGCTTGCCGGTTCCGTTTTCCAGAGGGTTCAGGTTCATTTCCTGACGATCAGCCTGGCGGCCTCGGCCAGGGAGGGCACCACGGCGTCCAGGTCCAGTTCGTCCACGGGACGGCCCCGGTTGTAGCCATAGGGCACGCAGAACACGTGGCTGCCGGCGGCCCGGGCGGCCTGGGTGTCGTTGAGGGAGTCACCGATCAATAGCAGCTCATCCGGCTGGCAGTCGAACACCACACAGGCATGCAGCAGGGGCAGGGGAGAGGGCTTCTTCTCCGGCAGGGTGTCGCCGGAGAGGATGAGCTCGAAGTAGTCGAACAGGCCCGTGTCCTTCAGCAAGGGGTGGGTGAAGCGCTCCGCCTTGTTGGTGATGCAGGCCAGGCGCACGCCGCTGGCCTTGAGGGCTTGCAGGCCTTCCACCACGCCCGGGAAGGGGCGGCTCTTGCGGGACACCCCGGCGGCGTAGTGCTTCTCGTATATGGGCAGGGCCCGGGCGAACAGCTCCGGGGCCGGCTCCGCATGCATGTCCCGGGTGAGCACACGCTTCACCAGGCGGGAGACGCCGTTGCCGATATAGGTCTTGATTTCGGCCAGGTCGATGGGGGGCAGACCCAGGTCTGCGGCCATGGCCACGGCGGCGTCCGCCAGGTCCGGCGCGGTGTCCAGCAGGGTGCCGTCCAGGTCGATGACCACGGCTTTGAGGGGGAGGGGGAAGTTCATGGGGATGAGTGATGAGGGATGGGGAATGGGGAAATGGTGGTTTTACTCATGCCTCATCTCCCATTCCCCTTCACCGGCGTCAGACCTTGGCCAGTTCCGCCCGCATGGCGGCCACCACGCTGTCGTAGCGGTGGGGGTCCGTGTCCTTGGCGGCGCCGAAAATGGCAGAACCGGCCACGAAGGTGTCCACGCCGGCCTTGGCCACTTCCAGGATGTTGCCCGGGCCCACGCCGCCATCGATCTCCAGGCGGCAGTCGTAGCCGCCGGCATCGATCATGGCGCGCACCTTCCGGGCCTTGTCCAGCACGTAGGGGATGAACTTCTGGCCGCCAAAGCCCGGGTTCACGGACATGAGCAGCACCATGTCCAACTTGGGCAGGGTGTATTCCAGCACGTCCAGGGGGGTGGCGGGGTTGAACACCAGGCCGGCCTTGCAGCCGCTGTCCTTGATGAGGCTGATGCTGCGGTCGATGTGCTCCGAGGCTTCCGGATGGAAGGTAATGTAGGTGGCGCCGGCTTTGGCAAAGTCGGGGATGATGCGATCCACGGGCTTGACCATCAGGTGCACGTCGATGGGGGCGGTGACGCCGTGCTTGCGCAGGGCTTCGCACACCAGGGGGCCGATGGTCAGGTTGGGGACGTAGTGGTTGTCCATCACGTCGAAGTGGACGATGTCCGCTCCGGCAGCCAGTACGTTGTCCACTTCCTCGCCCAGCTTGGCGAAGTTGGCGGAGAGGATGGAAGGGGCGATCTGAAAGTCGGCCATGGCGGTTCTCTGAGAAGGACAAAGCGCCAATATTACCCGGGCCGGGCGGCGGAATACAGGCCAAACCCCCATTGCGGCATGGCTGGACAGCGGGGCATGAATCGTGTGCAATCCCGCCACCCGGCCTTTCAAGCGGCGGTCACGTCTCCACCCATTACCGATCATCCCGGCGAGCTCATGGCAGAAAGCAGGAAGTACCACATCACCGTTACCGCCCAGGCTCGTTTCGTGCCCGATCAGTCGGATGAAGCAGCGGGGCGGTTCGTGTTTTCGTACACCATCCGCATCGCCAACACCGGCCAGGTGGCCGCCCAGCTCATCTCCCGCCACTGGCTCATCAGCGACGCCCATGAAAAGGTCCAGGAGGTGCGTGGCCTGGGGGTGGTCGGTGAGCAGCCGTTCCTGCGCCCGGGGGAAACTTTCGAGTACACCAGCGGCACCGCCATTGCCACGCCGGTGGGCGCCATGCGTGGCACCTACCAGATGGTGGCCGAGGATGGCAGCCAGTTCGACGCGGAGATCCCGGAATTCCTCCTGTCCATGCCCCGCGTGCTGCACTGAGCAATCCATGCGCTGGTTTTACCCCGTAGTCCTCGTGTCCCTGCTGGTGGGGTGCGCCCGGGTGGGGGTGCTGCCTCCTTCCGTTCAGACGGAACCCACCCCGGAGCCTTTGCCCACCCCCCCAGAGCCCGTGTTCGAGAAGCCGGCGATCCCCGTGCAACCCGCACCAGCCGCGCCATCGGCCACCCCAGTGGCCCCCTCCGTCGAACCGGCGCCGGAGCCGGTCAAGCCCACGGCGACCCCCATGAACTGGCTCAGGCTGGCCACCTGGGAGCAGTTGCCCGGTTGGCTGAACGACGACCCCGCCCAGGCCTGGGCGGCCCTGTTGCAGTCCTGCGCGGGCCTTCGTGCGAACGGGGCCTGGAGCGGTGTGTGCCAGGCGGCGAACGCCATGCCGGCCCAGCCGGATACCCATGCGGTACGCGCCTTCTTGCAGACCGCGTTCCAGCCGTGGCAGGTGCTGCAGCCGGATGGCAGCCAGGAGGGGCTGGTGACGGGGTATTACGAACCTCTGCTGCGGGGCAGCCGCTCTTTCAGTCACAAGTATCGCTATCCGCTCTACGCCGCGCCGGATGACCTCTTGGTGGTGGACTTGTCCGCCCTGTATCCCGAGCTGAAAAGCCTGCGCCTGCGGGGGCGCCTGCAGGGCAACAAGGTGGTGCCCTACTGGAGCCGGGAGGAGATCGAGGGCGGCGCGGCCCCCGTGCGGGGCAAAGAGCTGGCCTGGGTGGATGACCCGGTGGAACTCTTCTTTCTGCAGGTCCAGGGCTCAGGCCGCATCCAGCTGGACAACGGCCAGATGATGCGGGTGGGCTACGGCGAGCAGAACGGCCATCCCTACCGCTCCATCGGCAAGTGGCTGGTGGACAACGGCGAGCTCACCCTGGACAAGGCCTCCATGCAGGGCATCAAGGACTGGGCGCGGCGCAATCCGGAGCGGCTCCCCGCCCTTCTGAACGCCAACCCCAGCTACGTGTTCTTCCGTGAACTGAACAACCACGGCGCCGGCCCCTTCGGGGCCCTGGGCGTGCCCATCACCCCCGAGCGCAGCATCGCCGTGGACCCCCGTTACATCCCCCTGGGGGCGCCAGTCTGGCTGGCCACCACCCGGCCCAATTCCAGCGAGCCCATGAACCGGCTGGTACTGGCCCAGGACACGGGCGGCGCCATCCGCGGCAATGTGCGCGCGGACTTCTTCTGGGGGTTTGGCGAAGAGGCGGGCAAGCTGGCCGGCGCCATGAAGCAGAAAGGGCGCATGTGGGTGTTGCTGCCCAAGGATTACCCCATGACCAACCAAAATGGCGCAAACGGCAAAGTCGGCCTAAAGTGATAAGCCCGATAGCCCCTTAGTCCGTTAGCCCCTTAGGGAAACGCTGATTTATTGCCCCCTCTCCCGCGGGGAGAGGGTAGGGAGAGGGCAACTGATTGATTTTTCTCGGACACCCTCCCTCTCCCCCACCCCTCCCCCCGAGGGGGAGGGGAGTTATTCAGCACTTCCTTAGAGGGTGTCTACAAAATAAATTATAATAGTGGCATCCTTTTCTGCCGGAGCCGCCATGTCCCGCCCAGGAAGACCACCAAAGCTGACTCCCGAACATCGGCAGACCT
>Ga0272446_1001989_pt1 | contig 28720 bp, 21 predicted proteins | sample YNPCB0061_FD_194587 | JGI IMG/M metagenome (GOLD analysis project Ga0272446, IMG submission 194587) | Hot spring microbial mat communities from Yellowstone National Park, WY, United States - YNP-CB-006-1 | ecosystem: Environmental > Aquatic > Thermal springs > Hot (42-90C) > Sediment | place...
CAAATTGAACTTGCCAATCAAAAAAATTGTGTGAGTTTTATGTGTCAAGAAATATGCAAAGTGTTAAAAAAAACTTACTACATAGGATTTCTTCTCTTTGTTACGTGTCAGTTGGTCAAGGCTCAAGGCTTTGATTTTGCCAATCCCAAACAGCAAAGTGCTCGTATTTCTTTTAAACTATCCAATAACCTTATCATTTTGCCGTTATTACTTAATAAGCACAAAGATACACTCAACTTTGTATTAGATACAGGCGTAGGGCATACCCTACTGACCGATAGCTCTTTTATCAGAAAATTGCATTTAGATACAAACAAACTACGAAAAGTCCCTATTAAGGGTGGCGGTATAGGCGAAATTATTACTACCTACGTTGTACCGATGCAGAAACTCACAATAGCCAATTTTGTTGCTCCTTTTCAGAGTGTTTTGGTTGTTTCTAAATCGCTGACGTATCTTTCGCAATACGCAGGCATCAGGATTGATGGCATCGTAGGATATGATTTTTTCAGAAATCTGACAGTCAAGATAGATTATCAGAAAAAGGAGCTAACTGTTTTTAAGCCCAATTTTTTTGAAAAAAAATATCTGAAAAAATATGATACGAAGAATATCTTAGGTTTGCAGCTTCAACGCCAAAAACCCTACATCAAGGCATTTGTAAGTACTGAAAACAACGATACCATAGCAGTAAAACTTTTACTTGATACAGGAGCAGGTCATTGGGTTTCCTTAGATTTACAGGCACATAAAGGAATTAAACTGCCAAAAAAGTATATTGAAAGTAACTTAGGCTTGGCTATAAATGGCTTGGTTGTTGGCAAAATAGGACGTTTGCCTACATTTAAAATAGGACATTTTGAGTGGAAAAACGTAATCTGTTCGTACCCCGATAGCTTGCTTGTGGCATTTAGGAATGAATATGTGGAAAAAGACGGAAGTATTGGTATAGGTATTTTAGAACGTTTTACGCTGATATTGGATTATAGCAAAGAAAGATGTATTTTTGAGCCCAACTTGAAATTAAATAAAAACTTTGATATTGGCTTTTCAGGATTAGAAATAGCTTCTGATGCAAAAAATTATTGCCAATACTTTATTGTAGGCATACATCACCTCTCACAGGCTTACTCATCGGGTTTGCAGATAGGCGATGAAATATTCAGCGTCAATAATATAATCGCCTCTCGTCTGACGATAGGACAATTGTATGAACTATTAGACAGCGTAGAAAATAAACTTATACAAATGCTTGTAAAAAGAAACGGAGATTTTCATATCGTTACTTTCAGAACCAAGCGATTTATCTAAAAAAACAAACCACGTGAAATTAGACCTCTTAGTTTTCGCCGCTCACCCCGATGATGCCGAACTTTCTTGTTCGGGAACGATAGTTTCGCATATTGCCAAAGGCAAAAAAGTTGGAATTATAGACCTTACACAAGGCGAACTCGGTACGCGTGGCACCGCACACACCCGCAAGCAAGAAGCCGAAGAAGCAACGCGTATTATGGGCTTGCATTTACGCCAAAATCTAAATTTTGCCGATGGATTTTTCAGAAATGACAAAGAGCATCAGCTTGCCATTATCAACAAAATCAGAGAGTTTCAGCCCGAGGTAGTGCTTACCAACGCCATCACCGACCGCCACCCCGACCACGCCAAAGCCGCCGAATTGCTGAGAGATGCTTGTTTTTTGGCTGGATTACTAAAAATTGAAACCGAATTGCCTGCTTATCGTCCCAAACATCTTTATCATTTTATCCAAGACCGCTACATTACCCCTGATTTTGTGGTAGATATTTCAGATTTTTGGGAAATTAAGAAAAAAGCTATTTTAGCCTATAAAACACAATTTAATGCACCCCTCAATGATAGCGAACCACAAACCTATATTTCTACACCCGAATTTTTTGAGTTTATTGAGGCTCGTGCCAAAGAATTTGGTCATCAGATTGGTGTGAAATATGGTGAAGGTTTCACTAAAACCCGAATGTTGGGTGTTGAAAATTTATGGAACTTGCTATAAAATGAAAAAAATCCTTGTAGCTGTTACGGCAAGCATAGCCGCCTATAAATCAGCTTTGTTGGTGCGTTTGCTTGTGAAGGCAGGTGTAGAAGTTCGGGTAGTGATGTCGGAGGAGGCAACCGAATTTATCACACCGCTTACACTTGCCACGCTCTCAAAAAATCCTGTTTTGGTAGATTTCGTAAAAGATAAAACAGGAACTTGGAACAACCACGTAGAATTAGGCTTATGGGCTGATGCCATCGTGATAGCTCCTGCCAGTGCCAACACTATCGCCAAATGTGCTAACGGATTGTGCGATAACCTGCTTACGGCAGTGTATCTTTCGGCAAAATGTCCTGTATTTTTTGCTCCTGCTATGGATTTAGATATGTATCGCCACCCCAGCACACAAGCCAATCTGCAAAAATTAACTTCTTTCGGTAATTATATCATTCCTTCCGAATACGGCGAACTTGCCAGCGGTTTGGTAGGCGAAGGCAGAATGGCTGAACCTGAAACTATTTTCGCTTTTTTGGAAAATCATTTTAGCCTCAAAAAAAATTTTCTGAATAAAAAAGTCCTGATAACAGCAGGAGCAACTCGCGAAGCCCTTGACCCTGTTCGTTTCATTAGCAATCATTCCACAGGAAAAATGGGATATGCTCTTGCTCAAACGCTTGCCGAACAAGGAGCAGAAGTGCATCTGGTAGCCGCCAACACAACTCTGCCTACACCTCAACACACAACCTTGTATAAAGTAACTTCGGCACAAGAAATGTATGAGGCTTGCGAAAAGATTTATGAAAAAATGGATATATGTATCTTCTCGGCTGCCGTTGCTGACTACCGCCCCAAAACAATTGCCAAAGAAAAAATCAAAAAAAATACCGAAGAAATGAACATAGAGCTTGTCAGGAACATAGATATTGCCGCCACTTTGGGACAAAAAAAATTACCTAATCAAATTTTCGTAGGCTTTGCCTTAGAAACTCACAACGAAACAGAAAACGCTTTAAACAAGTTAAATAGAAAAAATTTTGATATTATCGTTCTCAACTCTCTGCAAGATGAAGGGGCAGGTTTTGCTCACGATACCAATAAAATCACTATTTTTGATAAAAAAGGCGGTACGGCTCAATTTGGGCTTAAAAATAAAAATGAAGTAGCTCACGATATTATTTCGTACATCAATAATTATTCAAAGCAATGAAAAATAATGTATGTCTAAACAGAATTAGTTTTTCAAAAATTTCTCCAAAAAATCTATTTTTCCTGTACGTTGAGCGAAGCCGAAACGCACAGGAAAAACAAAACAAAGTTATCTCGATTATAATCTTACTGCTTTTAACGCTTTCGGCTTGCGTACCCGATATGAAAGAACGTGGTTATGATACCAAAAAACTTGCCGAAGAAGTAAAAGATAGAAAAATCAAAAAATTAACCCCTGCACAAATCAATACGTGGGTGTATGAACGTGGCGTAATGATGACAAATCTGCTTAATGCAGAACTTGCTAAAACGGACATAGAAAAACTAAAAGCCGAAAAGCAAACCCTAAAAACACAAGATTCCCTGCAAAAAACCTACAAAGTACAGATTGCATTGCTCAATTTGACAAATAAAGACTTACCCAATCGCTACACCGGAAAAGCCAAAGCCGTGATAGAAGCCTGTATCTATCAAGCAGAAAACGAGCAAGTTATTCAGCCTAATTTGCAAAAGCTGGAAAACGATAACTTCTTATTTACAGCCGCCGCCGAAAAACCGCCCAAACACCTTTGGCAAATCAGTTTTGAAAAGAAAGAAGTTATCCGAAAAATTGACCAAAAAGAATTTAACCCTTGAAAATCTGTTTAAACACAATCCAAACCGTGTTTAAACAACATTTAAAAAGTTATGCAATATCTTTTCGCCTATGCCTCCGCTTTTCTCGGGGTGGAATTGCGTTGCCCAAAAATTATCTTTTTGTAGTGCGGCACTAAAAGGTACGATATAGTCTGTTTGAGCAATAGTTTCTTTACCCAATTCGGCAAAATAGCTATGTACATAATAAACGTAGGCATTTTCAGAGATTTCGGCTAAAATTTTGTCTTTCAGATTGTAGATAGTGTTCCAGCCTACGTGGGGAACTTTGAAATTTGTATTTTTAGGAAATAATCTTACATTCAAATCAAAAATTCCTAAACATTCGGTATTGCTCTCTTCGGAGTGTTTGCACAAAAGTTGCAAACCTAAGCAAATCCCCAAAACAGGCTTTTTCAGGTTTCTGATTACTTTATCTAAACCTTTTGCTCGTAGATATTTCATTGCCGAGCCAGCCTCGCCCACTCCGGGAAAAATTACTTTATCGGCATTTTGTAAAATCTCAGAAGAATCGGTAAGCATACCTTCTATTCCCAAACGATTTAGAGCGTATAAAACAGACTGAACATTACCCGCATTGTATTGTAAAACGGCAACTTGCATTTCTCGTTCAAATAAAAATTTAAAAAAAATTAGCAACTGAAAGATTAGTAGAGTTCGTCTAAGTTCATAGCCAAGTACCTATTCACAGCTCTGTAAGAGCTAAAAACACTGATAAGCACTCCTAAAACAATAAGCATAATTCCTATCAAAAGCAGTTGAAAAGGTGAGTATAGTTTTTCAACCTGAATGTAGTCTATGTTTAGGTAAGGAATGGCAAGATAAAGCAAGCTAAAAGCAATGATACCACTCAATAAACCTTGAATAAAAGCTGTTTTGAGAAAGGGCTTTTGTACGAAACCTGCGGTAGCCCCTACTAATTGCATTGTTCGGATAATAAAACGCTGCGAAAACAAGGCTAATTTGATGGTATTGTGAATGAGAATAACCACGATAATCATCATAAACAAGGCAAAACCCGAAAGCACAAAACTTACGGTAGCAACATTTTTATTGACTTGCTCGGAAAACTCTTGAGCATAGACTACCTCAAAAATACCTCCTACTTGTTCTAATTCCTGTTTTATTTTATTGAGTTGCTCTCGTGAGTGGTAATCGGATTTTACGTGAATGAGAAAAGAGTTTCGCAAGGGATTTTCGCCAAGTAAAGCGATAAAATCTTCCTGTAAATTTTTGATAAGTTCTTTTGCAGCTTCGTCTTTGTGCTTGAAAACGACATCTGGCTTACCTTGCAATAGTCTTACGTAGGGTTTGGCTTCTATGACTTGACGAACTTTGTTGATTTCTTCTTGTTCCAAGCCATTATCTAGCATAATTTGCACCTCTACATTTTCTTTGACCATATCGGCAAAGTTAAGAATAGCAATAATGAGCAGGGAAAGCCCACCCAACGCAATAAGTGCGATGCTTGTGCTAAGGATTACACTGGAATAGGGATAACTTCCAAGATTTTTGCTTTTTTGCTGTACAGCAGCCATTAGGTTTGAAAAGCTATGATTTGAGTTTTTATCAAACAACAAAGAAACGGATTTCTTTGTTGTTCGTATGTTTTTTTAACTTTCTAATTCTGTCATTTCGATAGGTATCTTTACAATTTGCCGTAGGTCTTCGCCAGTTTGGAGCATATCTTCGTCTTCGGAGTCATAATACCAAAACACCTTCACATTTTTACCATCAATATACATTTTCTCGAGTTTTTTGAGGATACCCAAAATATACATAGACGAGCTTGTATTGAAGTAGTCTAACTTAAAAGTAAAGGTTGTTTGGTCTTGTGGGCTTTTGGCGTACTCGTCAATCCATTGCAATAGAGGCTCGTAGAATTGGAAGGAGTTTTCGGGAATGGAGCGTCCTACCAGTTCCATTTTACCATTGAGAGCATTGAAAAAAACTTTTGGCGTTTTGTTTGTATTTTCAATGATGAGGCTTTCCATATAATTATGTAGCTTTTGGGAGTTTGTGTTCTTTAGAGAGTTACAGCGTCTTTTACTCTTCCGACCGTCATACTCATCATAAACAAGATGTGTTCTTGGTCGTATTCGTTAAAGGCGTAATTAATTTTATTCTGGGTTCGTCTTGCCATATCAATTAGCCCTAAACCTGCTCCCCGACTGATTGATACCTTCGGGTTTTCTAAAATACCTAAATAAACTTTTTGTAAATCCTCAGCCGACATCATATTCACGTTATCTATTCTTTTTTTGAGGGTTTTCATTCTGTGGGCTGAAATGTAATTGCCGATAGTAATTTCGTATTCGTGTTTGGTGCAAGTTACTATGACAAAAGACTCGTTTTCAAAGGATTTATCTAAGGACTCTTCGGCAAAATAGTTGAGTATATTTTGGAGAGCTTCTACAAGTATGTTGATTACTTTTTTGCGAATAGCCAGTTTTTCTCCAGATGAGCTAATATTTTTTTCCATTAACTTTACCAAAGAACTTACCACATCGCCATCGATAGATCCCTTGTAGCATAGCAGTATTTTCTCATTTTGAATGAGTTGGTAATATCTTTCAATTGCTGACATACTCGCTTATTTTATTTCTTCGGAAATATTTGGAAATTTATCAAAAAAAACAAATTTTTTAGGAAGCATTTGCTAAAATTTCTGCTATATGTAAGAACTTCATTGGAATAGAACTTTTACGAGCATAAGTTTCCAAGTGCATCAAGCAAGAGTAATCGGTAGAAACGATGTACTCGGCTGTGGTATGGAGGGCATTTTGTACCTTTTGTTCTGCCATTGCTGTTGAGATAGCGGGGAACTTGACTGCGAAAGTACCGCCAAAGCCACAACAAGTTTCGTTGTTGTTAAGTTCTATTAGTTGCAAACCTTCTATTTGTTGCAAAAGTTTTCGGGGGGCATCGCTAATTATACATTCTCTTAGGGCAGCACAAGAGTCGTGGTAAGTTACCCTATGAGGGAATCGCACTCCTTTTATTTTTTCTATACCCAAAACATCAACCAGAAACTCCGTCAGTTCGAAAGCTCTGGCTTGTAAATGGTAGTAGTTTTTTTGTTTGGCATCTTCTCTCAATAATTCTTCGTAACCATTGCGAAGCATACCAATACACGAAGCCGAAGGGGAAACAATATAGGCGTGTTCATCATAAAAATCTTTCATAAACTTTTCGGCAACGCTACAAGCCTCTTTCCAAAAGCCCGCATTGTAGGCAGGCTGCCCACAGCAAGTTTGTTTTGCTTTGTATCGTACTCTACAGCCTACTTTTTCTAGCACCTGTATAGTAGCCCAAGCAATTTCGGGGCGAAGTTGGTCGATGAAACAAGGTACAAACAAGTCTACGACAGGGGCGTTTTTCATCAAGTAATGGTATTTGTGAGCCTAAATTTTATTTTAACTTGCAAATACGTAAATAGTTGCAAATTTAGCTAAATTTTCTTTACAAAGATGCGTAATTAGTTCAAAAATCTTGCTAAATTTGCCCAAAAATTTTCGCACTAAAAAAAATAAAATGCTCATCAAAACCAAAAAATACGAACTCACTCCAAAAATGTATAGGCGTTTGGGGATACGTTATATTTTCAAGAAACAGTGGTGGTTGCCAGCATCTATTTTCGGGGGGGTTATCCTGCTTAATGTCATTATCAATTTATTAGGATACAAAAATTGGTGGATTTACACGCTTGCACCTGTTGGGGTTTGGGGCTGGTACTTGTTTTGGTGGATACAATACACAGGTATTCCTCAAATGCCACAGAATAAAGTAATGTTTGAGAAGTACGCCTACGAAATAAGTAGCCAACAAATATTGATACGAAAAAGCCAACAAGAAGGAATGGTTTTCAAGTGGGATATGATACAAGAAGCCTTCAAACTTTCAGATGCTTTCTTTTTGGTAATTTCCAAAGGGCAGTTTTTGCATTTTCCTTTCAAAATTTTCAATTCAGAAGGAGAGATAAAGTTTTTAGAGGCTATTCTACAAAGAAAAAGTCTCTTGGCAGGGAAACCAGAAACAAATGACAAAAATAGCTCAACGAAGCCTACTACCTTAGACAGGGTTCAAAGTAATGGTGCGATGCAAAAGACAAATAAAAAGTGAAACTTCAATGTTTCTTTTTTTAGCTTAGATAAGCGGTTTTTGTTGTGAGAATTTTACCCCAACAATTTCATTTCCTAAGAAAAATTCGTTTCATTGCTTTACAGCCTTTCAATCCTTAAAAAAAGCCTCCTAAATTTCAAAAGTTTGCAAACTATTTTGTAATTTGCAGAATTAAATTCTATTTTTTTAAGGTATAAACCAAAAAAACACAAAACAATGCAAAGAAAAACATTACTTTATTTTTCGTTTTTCTTATCAGTGCATCTGGCATTTGGGCAAAATGCACGAGAAAGAATGCTTATTCAACAGCAGAGCAACATAGCTGAATTGAAAGTTTTACAAAAAAAATTTAAAGCACAAGAAGAGCAAACCCGAGCCGAAGCCTACCGAATAGCTCACCAAAAAGGTCTGCCGATTTTTAGAACGCTCGCCGATGGCAGAATTGCAGAATTGCAGTATTTTATGAATGGCTCACCCATCTACTTTGTTACTACAAGCAACTTGCAAGCCGCTCAAACCACCCGTGCCGACCGCCTTTGGACAGGTGGAAGTTTGGGGCTAAACCTCAACGGACAAGGTATGATTGTAGGTGAATGGGACGGCGGGGCTGTTAGAAGCACACACCAAGAATTTGGTACAGGCAGAGTTATCCAAAAAGACGGTGCAAGTTTCACAGGAGCAACTACCAATACCAGCCACGCCACGCACGTAGCAGGTACGCTTATGGGAGCAGGCACTAACTCTAATGCCAAAGGAATGGCTCATCAGGCTACTTTATGGGCAAACGACTGGACAAGCGACCTCAGCGAAGCTACCTCACAAGCCGCCGACGGACTTCTGGTTTCTAACCATTCTTACGGATATTTGGCAAGCTCTTTACAACAATGGCAATTTGGCTATTACGATACCAACTCCGCTAATTGGGACGAACTTACCTTCAATGCCCCTTTTTATTTGCCTTGTATTGCTGCTGGTAACGATAGAAACGGAGGTGTGAATACCTCTGCGGGCGGTTATGACCTTATCACGGGTAGAGGTGCTGCCAAAAACGTCCTTACCGTGGGTGCTGTAAATATTCAAACCAACTATACAGGACCTTCTTCGGTTGTGATGTCTTCGTTCAGCAATTGGGGACCTACCGACGACGGCAGAATAAAACCCGATGTAGTTGGAGCAGGCGTAGGAATATTCTCGTCGGTTGCTAATGCAGATGACTCTTACTCTACTTACAATGGAACATCAATGGCTACGCCAAATGTAGCAGGTTCCATTCTTTTGCTACAACAGCATTACAAAAATCTGAACAGTGGCAATTTTATGCGAGCCGCTACCCTCAAAGCTCTCACAATTCATACAGCCGACGAAGCAGGCAACGCCCCAGGTCCCGATTATAGTTTTGGTTGGGGACTTGTAAATGTGCAAAAAGCCGCTCAAATTATTTCCAACAACAATACGAGTGCTTTTATTAGAGAAAGAAATTTAAACAATGGTTCTTCCGAAAAATTCAATATCACAGCCGCCAGTTCTGACCCCATTGAAGTTACTATCGCTTGGACAGACCCCAAAGGTACATCTGCTCCTGCAGGTATCATCAATCCTCCGAACCTTATGCTTGTTAATGACTTAGATATGAGAATTTGGCGAAATAATACAGAACGCTATATGCCTTGGATACTTGACCCCGCAAGCCCCTCTGCTGCCGCCACAAAAGGCGATAATTTTAGAGATAATGTAGAAAAAATCATCATTGAAAACCCAATACCCGGTGAAACTTACACTATTGAGATTTGTCATAAAGGCTCTTTGCAAGGTGGTAGCCAAGCCTATTCTATGATTGTAACAGGGGTTTCGTCTTTTGCTATTGCAAGTAGTATTACTGCTCCTAATGCTCCTATAGCTAAATTTCTACAAAACAAAACCGAAGGTAAAAACGGCGAACAAGTACAATTTACTGATGCTTCTGCTAAATTCACTTGTTCCTCACCTGATATTACCTCTTGGCAATGGAATTTTGATGTAGATGGCTTGGGAGGAGCTTCGCCAAGCACATTTTCGGGAAAAGTCCCCCCCACAATTACTTTCAATAACTCTGGCATTTACAAAATCCGACTGACTGTATCAGATGGCTCGGCAAGCAATAGCTATGAGTCAGAAATAAACATAGGATTGGCTAATCCTACTAATCTGACCGTTACCAATCAGCTTACCAACGATGCAGGTGTAAAATATGTCTTTGACAAAGTAGAACTAAGCTGGCAAGACAATTCTGACGAAGCAAATTTTGAAGTGCAAAGACGAGAAAACGTTCAGGGGACTTTCTTCCAAACTATTGCCACTCTCCCCGCAAACCAAACCACTTATACCGATAACACTATCTTAGACAGCAAAGAATATGCTTATCGTATAAGAGCTACCAAAGGTCTGCTTAATCCTGCTTCTTCTACGGTAGTTTTCACAAGAACTGTAGTAGTTACTTCGCTAAACAACAATGAGCTAAGTCAGAGCATACAGATTTATCCTAACCCTGCAAAAGATAAAATATCTGTACAAAGCAATCATATTAATATCATACAAAGCATACAAATACTTGATACAAAAGGTGTAGAAATTGCTCGTAGTAGCGAAAATGTCCAAGAAATCAATCTTACAAGCGTACCGAAAGGTTTGTATTTGGTACTTGTGAAAACTTCTGAGGGAAATGCAGTGAAAAAACTGATAATTGAATAAAATCCACTCAAATAGTTTAGTATAGTTTTATATCGGGTGCTTTTTGAAGCACCCGATATTTTTTTAAAACAATAGTTTAGCTATTTTATCCGAAGCCTTCAAACCGCTACCTGTGAGTACTGAAACTATTATCTCGTTTTCTGGGGCTTCTGCTACATACTTTTTTACTCCTGCCACCACAGCAGCCGAGGTAGGCTCTATAAAATAGCCCATTCTGGATATTTCGTAGAAAGCATCTTTAATTTCTTCTTCGCTCACTGCCAAAAAACTTCCTTCCGAAAGTTCTACATATTGCATCATTTGCTTACCTCTTACGGGTTTGGCTATGGCAATGCCCTCGGCTAAGGTAGGCAAGACTTCAACATCAGGAATGTACGTAAGCCCTTCGTTGAAGGCTTCGTAGAGCGGAGAGCAATTAGCGGCTTGTACGCCTATGATTTTAGGTCTTTTTTCAATGATAGAGGCTTTTACCAACTCCTTGAAACCTATGTAAGCTCCTAAAAGTAAAGTACCATTGCCTGCTGGCAAAATAAGAGTATCGGGAGCTTTCCAGCCTAATTGCTCGCAAACTTCGTAGGCAAAAGTTTTCGTCCCTTGCAGAAAGAAAGGATTCCAACAATGACTTGCGTAATAACTTCTCTTAGCGGCTTCGTAGGCGGCTTGGGCGGTATCTTCTCTGCTACCATCAATTACAATTACTTTTGCTCCATAGGCTTGTATCTGAGCCAGTTTGCTCGCCGACACTCCCTTCGGCACAAATATATCGCAATCTATGCCTGCCTTGGCACAGTAAGCCGCTACCGATGCCCCTGCATTGCCCGAAGAGTCTTGCACAACTTTCTCAATTCCCAGTTCTTTTATTTTGCTTACCATTACGGCACTGCCTCGGTCTTTGTAAGAGCCAGTAGGGAAAAGAAAATCTAATTTAAAATAAACCTTTCTGCCATTTATGTTTATTTTTTGTAAAGGGGTTGCACCTTCTCCAAAGGTTACGAAGTTTTCAGAGGATAAAGGTAGGGCTTCTCTGTATCGCCAGAGGTTCGCCGAGCGTTGCCTGATAGTTTTTTTATCAAATTGAGGGTAAAAACGTATATCAAGCAGATGTCCCGAATCGCTTTGCCAACGAATTTCATCAAGAGGGTATTCTTCTTGTGTATGCGTACAGATAAGGCTGTTTGGTTTCAAAACTAATGTCAGTTATCAATGAACAATGAACAATGAACAACGAACAATGGACAATAATAATTGATAATTGATAATTGATAATTGATAATTGAACACTGATAAATGTTTTATCCATTCATCAGAGCCAAGAACTCGTTATTATCTTGGGTGTTTTTCATTTTTTCGAGTAGAAAGTCCATTGCCTCGCTTGCGTTCATATCGTCCATAAACTTACGCAGTACCCAAACACGATTGAGCTCATCTTTGGTGAGCAATAAATCTTCTCGCCTTGTACCAGAGGCGGGAATGTCCAAAGCTGGATAAATACGCTTGTTAGCGAGCTTTCTATCCAACTGCAACTCCATATTGCCTGTACCCTTAAACTCTTCGAATATCACCTCGTCCATACGCGAGCCTGTATCGATAAGAGCGGTTGCGATGATGGTTAGTGAGCCTCCGTTCTCTACATTACGAGCCGCTCCGAAGAAGCGTTTAGGTTTTTGCATAGCATTGGCATCAACCCCACCTGTAAGAATTTTACCCGAAGAAGGTACTACGGTGTTGTAGGCACGAGCCAGACGCGTAATCGAATCCAAGAGAATTACAACATCGTGTCCGCATTCTACCATTCTTTTAGCTTTCTCGAGTACCATTGAGGCAACTTTTACGTGGCGTTCGGCTTGCTCATCAAAGGTTGAGGAGATGACTTCGGCTCTTACGCTACGTTGCATATCGGTTACTTCTTCGGGGCGTTCGTCAATTAACAAAACGATTAAATATACTTCGGGGTGATTTTCGGCTATGGCATTAGCTATTTGTTTGAGCAAGGTAGTTTTCCCTGTTTTGGGTTGGGCAACAATCATACCTCTTTGTCCTTTACCGATAGGTGCAAACAAATCGAGCATTCTGGTAGAAAGCAAATCGGGTTTGGTGCTAAGTTTTAGTTTTTCTTCGGGGAAAAGAGGGGTGAGGTACTCGAAGGGTATTCTATCTCTGATTTCTTCGGTGGTCTTGCCATTTACGCTATTGACTTTCAGCAGGGCAAAGTATTTTTCTCCTTCTTTGGGTGGGCGGATAGTACCTTTTACGGTATCGCCAACTTTTAAGCCGAAAAGTTTTATTTGTGAGGGAGAAACATAAATGTCATCGGGGCTGGAAAGGTAGTTGTAGTCGGGGGAGCGAAGGAAGCCGTAGCCATCTTGCATAATTTCTAACACGCCAGAGTTTTCTATGAGTCCGTCAAACTCTTTGGCTCGGTCTTTATTTTTCTTTTGTAGTTGTGTTCCATCATTTTTTTGGCCTTTTTCTTTGGGTGTGGGTAAAATTTCTTCTAACAATTCTGCGGCGGGGTCTTCTTGCGGTATTTCCGCAATCAGGGCATTGATATCAAAAGGCTCAATGACAAAATCTTCTTCCACAGAGGGGCTTGGTATAGCCAGTTCTTCGGTGCTGTGTCCGTTCATTTCGGCATTTTTAGGATTTTCGGCATTTTGCCTCTGGATACGCAACCTTTTACGTCTGCCAAGACCTTCTTCGGTGTGGTTTTCAGGGTTGGACAAGGGGGCTTGTGCCTCCAAAATAGCTCCGATAAGCTCTTGCTTGCTTAGTTTTTTGGAGTTTGTAATGTTTAAAGAATCTGCAATTTCTCTAAGTTCAGAGAGCAATTTCAGATGTAGTTCATCAATGGTGTGCATACGATGATTAAGAATAAGAATGGATTGATTGGAGATGAGAATTGATTTATGTGAATAACATTCTTTAAAAAGCAAACTCAATTGGCTTACTTGCGTTTCTACCCATACTAAAAACTTTTTCCTTTTTTGAAAAGAGAAGTTTTAGCTTTTCTACAAACAAAGATAATTTCAAGAAAACTCAAAATTGATAGAGGTGTTTTTGTTTGGGATTTATTTAGTCTTTACAAAATAAGACTTGCAAAGGCGTAGAATTGACAATGCAATAATAACAGAATAAAATAAATTTGCCAAATATAGTTTCAAATTTCATAGTATTTTGTAGTATTATGAAATTTGTTTATGATTTGAGCGTTTCAAAAAAACACTCATCTTCACTGGGCGAACTACAACGCCCTCTATCTCATTTGCCAATAGGCAGTTTGAGATTGCCTTTGTCTTTGTTATTCGCCATCGGTATGTTGCCTAAGAAGGGATAAGGCATGCCTTGTCCCTTCTTAGGCTATGTTAGCACCTTTGGCTACCGATATTTAGCGTTCAACTCTTACTGGTTTTACGCAAGCCGAGTTTTTGACTTGCAACCTCTTACCAATATATCAAAGAACTATAATGCAAAGATAAACATTTTGATAATACAAAAAACAAAAAAATATATTATTTTTAATACACCACAAATACTATACCATACTACGTTTTTAGTGATGTTTTAATTATACAGGCATAAAAAAGATTTTTATACGTAAAAAGATCTCATAATCAATTACTTACGTAATTTGTGTTAATAGATAAACTTTTTGAGTTGTCGCAAAAAATAAAATGAACTAATTTTTTAATTGATGTAAGTGCCTCAACAAAATTAGAATTAGATGGACACTTTCATTACAGCAAAATGCTGATAAACAATTTTTTGTCTTACATCTCGTGTCTTTTGTCTAATTACTTAAAATGGTGTTACAAATACAGAGCCTTTTAAAAATATAAATATAGTTCAAACAAAATCTTGTAAAAATTAAATTTTTTAAAATTTAATTCTAATTTTTATTAAAAATATAAAATTTTGTTTCATAATAATTTGTAAATTCGGTAATTTGTTCTGTTTAAAAATAAGCTCAGTTATGATTAGGCAAATTACTGAAAAATCGGCGTGTGGCGTAGGCTTTATAGCCAGTTTGCACCAAGAATCGAGCCATCAAATCTTGCAAATAGCCCTAAGAGCTTTGTGTGCAATGGAACATCGGGGAGCACATAGTGCCGATATGCACACAGCAGATGGTTCAGGATTGATGACAGAAATTCCTTTTGAACTATTAGGATACAAAAAAGGCACAATTGCTGTTGCAACCCTGTTTTTTGCTAAAGAGTTGTTAGAAAGAGAAATATCTTTTCAAACATTTTATGAAACATTCCAATTTTGGAACTTAGAAATTATTAAAATAAGAGAAGTACCCATCAACACTTATGTTTTAGGTACAGATGCACGCAAAACCCTTCCTGCGATTTTGCAAGTGATTATCAAAAGACCTGATTTTTGCAGAACAAATGAATCTTTTGAAAAATTACTCTACCGAGCCAAACAAAGCACTCTCACCCAACTTCGTAGGAAAGGAATTCGTAATTTCTTCTTACCTTCACTTTCTTCTCATACCATTGTCTATAAGGCTCTTACACGTTCGGAGTTTTTAGCTGAATTTTATGATGATTTGAAAAATCCATTGTTCAAAACCAACTTTGCAGTACTTCATAGACGATTTAGCACCAATACTTCCACCACTTGGGACAAAGCCCAGCCTTTTAGGTTGGTGGGGCATAATGGCGAAATCAATACGATTTCAGGTAATAGAAGTTGGGCTTTGGCTCGTGAAAAAATGCTGGGCTTACCCCCAGAAGAACTATTTACACACGAGGCAATCAGCGACTCGGGCACCGTAAATGAGATAGTAGAGGCTCTCAGGTACCGAAGCAATATTCCAACCATTGCAGAAACCTTAGCCATTATGATGCCACCAGCTCATCTGAAAAATAATTTCTATAAGTTTTGGGGGAGAGGAATGGAGCCTTGGGACGGACCAGCCTTGATAGTGTTTTCAGATGGGCTAAATGTAGGGGCAAGATTAGATAGAAACGGGTTTAGACCTTGTAGATGGATAAAAACTGATGAACTATTTTGTCTGGCTTCGGAGGCAGGTGTGTTTGGAATAGATGAAGAACTAATCAAACAAAAAGGAATGCTCGAAGCAGGTAGCAGCGTAACGGTGGATTTGGAAACAGGTGAAATTAGTTTTGAAGACCCTAGCCTTTCTTTGGAAAATTTTGATGCTCATTTTGATGCTCGTCTCATTATTTTAGATGAAAAAGACATCATACAAAAAACTGCGTTTCGTTATGAAGAAACGATTCGTTTGTTTCATTACACCCACGAGGAAATTCATAAGGTATTAGCTCCTATGATTACAGAAGGCAAGGAAGGCATAGGTTCTATGGGTAATACAGCCGCATTGGCTATTTTTTCCAAAGAACCACGTAGTTTCTTTGATTTCTTTTATCATAATTTTGCCCAAGTAACCAATCCCCCTCTGGATTATCTCCGAGAAAAAATTGTAACAGATTTATCTGTTTATTTAGGAAAAAAGCCCAGTATTTTCGCTGAAAAAGAATTTGCTCCTATACCAATGGCTTTCGAGCTCAAAAGTCCAATTCTAAGTTTAGGGCAATTGGAGTATCTGCAAAACTTTTCTCAAATCAAGCACGAGAGAAGCAGAATACTGGCTTTAGAAATAGATTTTTGTTTCGACATTCAAAAAGGTGTTGTAGGATTTCAGGAGGCTGTTCAAAGGATAGAAAATGAACTGCTTGCCTGTACCAAAAAAAAATATTCTATTGTCATTCTAACAGATAAGTATGCTTCGGAAACGTATCAGCCCATTCCTTGTGTCATTGCCTTGCGAGTCTGTAAAGAGTTTTTGCATAAAATAGGTTTGAGTCTAGCCGTGAGCTTGGTGGTAGATTCAGGAGAAATCAGAGCTACTCACCACGTAGCTACTTGTATTGCTTTGGGAGCTTCGGCTCTTTGCCCTCGTGTTGCATTGGAGATTGCCCGAAATTTTCAAGATAAAAATCAAGAATTATCCGCTTGCCAGAAAGAAAAGAATCTGATTAAAGCCTTAGAACAAGGTTTGCTCAAAATTATGTCCAAGATGGGTATTTCGGTGGTTAGAAGCTACGAAGACTCTCAATTACTAACAGTGATTGGTTTAGATTTTAATTTGGTGCGACAATATTTCCCAAGAACAACAGCTTATTTGAGTGGAGTGGGTATCAGCCAAATCGTAGAGATGATTATTCAGCAACATCAAAAAATATATCAAAACTCTGAAGGAAATCAAATTTACAATAGCTATCTCTACAAAGAGCACCCAAGAGGACTTTCAGGTGAGCGGCACGATTTTACGGCTCAAATTGCGAAAAATATCCACCAATTAGCCCGAAAAAATGCTATCTCTTTGGAAGATATCAGCCTATATGAAAAATTTTTAGAAAATTCGGAAGTCAGTGTCCCTATTCACATTCGCCATTTATGGAAATTAGTAGGCAATCAGGAAAATACTCATATAGTTCAATCTTGTGAGGATATTCTAAAAACCTTTGGAGCGGGAGCTATGTCTTTTGGTGCAATTTCTGCCGAAGCCCAAAGAGATATATTCTTGGCAATGAGACAAATAGGAGGACGTAGCAATTCGGGAGAAGGAGGCGAAAATCCCTATTATTATTCAGATGCAGTTTTTCCTACTATCAAACAAATTGCTTCGGGGCGTTTTGGAGTAGATGCTCTGTATCTGATTTCTGCCAATGAATACCAAATTAAAATAGCTCAGGGAGCTAAACCGGGTGAAGGAGGACAACTAATGGGAGTAAAAGTAACCGCCAGCATTGCTAAGGCTCGTCATTCTAACACCCAAGTAGATTTGATTTCACCACCACCCCTACACGATATTTATAGCATTGAAGATTTGAAAGAACTCATATACCAACTCAAACAGATTAACCCTTATGCAAAAGTAAATGTAAAATTAGTATCAGGGGCAGGAATTGAAACAATTGCTGTGGGTGTGGCAAAGGCAGGAGCTGATATTATTCACATCTCGGGAGGAGAGGGAGGAACAGGAGCCGCTTCACTTTCGTCTATGAAACACGCAGGTATTCCTTGGGAACTTAGTCTGTGGGAGGTTCATAAAGCTCTGGTTGAAAATCAGTTAAGGGAAAACGTGATACTAAGAGTAGACGGAGGACTTCAAACAGGGAAAGATATTATCATAGCGGCTATTCTGGGAGCAGAGGAATTTGAATTTGGCAAACTACTTTTAATTGCCCAAGGTTGTATTATGGCTCGAATATGCGAAAAAAATACTTGTCCGACGGGTATTGCCACACACGACGAAAAATTTAAGGCTAAATACAAAGGCTCACCAGAGCATATAGTCCAGATACTGACTTATCTGGCTCAAAATGTTCAGAAGCATCTTAGATTTTTGGGAGTAGAAAATTTAAAAAAACTAATAGGAAGAATAGATTTATTGGCTGTGGAAGATAAATATCTTGATTTTATACAAGAACGCAACATTCAAGCCGATTTTCTTGGACAATTTGATACTAAGTATCAAACTTTCTCTCAAAACAATCATTCTTTCAAGGTTACAAAATCGATGCTGATGAAGCAAAGAAACCTTTTCTACGAACAGGTAGGAAGACTCAACAAAACCATTCTAAACGATACTCGCGAGGCTCTATCTCAAAATAAGCATATTACGCTTTTTTACGATATTAAAAACACCGACAGAGCAGTTCTGGCAACTCTGGCAGGTAAAATAGCTTGGAAAGAACACCAATCTATTATTCGTCAGAGTGAAGATTGTAAAGTGTTTGATGGTGTAATTACCCTGCATTTCAGAGGAAGTGCTGGACAGGGTTTTGGCGTGTTTATGACAAAGGGATTGAATGTGCGATTAGAAGGTGAAGCCAACGACTCTGTTGCCAAGTCGATGTCTGGTGGAAGAATGGTTATCGTACCTTACAAAAACAACAATCTTGACACTAAACACAATGTAATCATAGGTAATTGTGCCTTGTATGGTGCTATTGGAGGGATTTTGTATGTGGCAGGAAAAGCAGGCGACCGATTCGCTGTCCGAAATAGCGGAGCTACAGCCGTTGTAGAGGGAGTGGGTTGGCACGCTTGCGAGTATATGACAAGAGGAAAAGTCGTGATACTGGGTGAAACAGGCTACAATGTGGGTTCAGGAATGACAGGAGGAGAACTTTGGATACGAAATCCACAGGAAAAATACATCAATCAGGAGTACATCAAAGAAGCCCCTATTTCTGATGAGGACTGGTGGCAATTATACCAACTACTTCAAGATTATGTCCAAGAAACACAAAGCCAACTTGTAATACAGATAATAATGAACTGGGAAACAGAAAAACATATCATAAAGAAATATCTGCCTGTGTCGATGTTGGCAGATGTTCAGAGGCTTCAAGCAATGCTCGCATCTACTATTAAATCATAAAACTAGCTAAAATTTCTAAAAAAATATAAGTATGGAAAGTTCAATTGCTTTGGGTAACAATGTTACTAAGAAACAAAAGATGTGGTTGATTCCCTTTGCACTACTTTGTTTAGTAAGCATTTTGGGAATATTCCAACCATTCAGTGAATCGTGGTTTGCTCCAGATAGCAAAATAGTAACGGCAGATGTAGCGTGGATGCTGACAGCTACAGGTTTGGTGCTACTAATGACACCCGGTTTGGCATTTTTTTATGGTGGTATGGTTGGCAAAAAAAGTGTCATTTCCACTATGTTACAAAGTTTTATTGCAATGGGGGTTATTAGTATTGTATGGGTTTTTGTAGGTTTCAGCTTAGCTTTTGGCGACTCCATAGGAGGCTTTATTGGCAATCCCTTTACTTTTATGATGTTCAAAGGGGTGGGAACACAAACGCACGAGCAGCTCTCTCCAACCATTCCCTTGCTACTTTTTGCTATGTTTCAACTCAAATTCGCCATCATTACGCCAGCTCTTATTACAGGTTCGTTTGCAGAAAGGGTGCGTTTTTCCTCTTATCTGCTTTTTATGGCATTGTTTAGTTTGTTTGTATATTGTCCATTGGCTCACTGGACTTGGCACCCAGAAGGCTTTTTACGAAAAATGGGGGTATTAGATTTTGCAGGAGGAACAGTTGTGCATTTATCGGCTGGCTGTGCCGCTTTGGTAGGGGCTTGGTTCTTGAAACGCAGACAAAGCCATTTGGCTCAGGAAACACATTATCCCGCAAATATTCCATTTATATTATTGGGTACGGGTATGTTGTGGTTTGGCTGGTTTGGTTTCAATGCTGGTTCGGCACTTTCAGCATCAGGACTGGCTGTACTTGCTTTTGCAACAACCAATACAGCATCTGCTTCAGCGGCATTGAGTTGGATATTTTTTGATGCTGTTAGGGGTAGAAAGCCCTCGGCAATGGGTGCTTGTATAGGAGCAGTAGTGGGTTTGGTAGCTATTACCCCAGCAGCGGGCTTTGTCAGTATCGGAGCAAGTATTTTTATAGGTACGTTTGCAAGCATTGTCAGCAATCTGGTGGTGCATTACAAGAACAAATCAACCCTTGATGACACCTTAGATGTATTTCCTTCTCATGGTGTAGGTGGAGCTATCGGAATGCTTATGACTGGTATTTTTGCAGCGACTGCTGTCAATTCGGCTGGGGCAAACGGACTTTTATATGGAGGTGTCGAACTATTGATAAATCATGTAATCGCTTTGCTTATAGCGATTGCATTTTCTACAACCGTTTCTTATGGATTATATTGGATTACCAACCGATTGGTTAAAATGCGTGTTAAGACCGAAGATGAAATTCAGGGCTTAGACATAAGCCAACACGGTGAAAGTTTGTAAGAGAGCCAAAGAGGGGCTGTCTGAAAAGTTTATACTCGTTCAAAAGTGGTTTTTGTAAAAAGTTTTGAGAAAACTTGCTTTTCTGTACGTTGAGCGTGTTCATTGAGCGTGTTCATTGAGCGAAGCCGAAATGAGCCGAAATGAGCCGAAACGTACAGAAAAGTGTAAAACCACTTATTTTTGAGTATATATGCTTGATAAGGGGCGATTGTTTAGCCCATCAGACCTAAGTCAATGAAATCTTGTACATCTATCATACCTTTCAGCTTGCCTTTCTCGGTAACTATGATGTTATCTACATTGTTCTGTTTAAATATTTTCATGGCATCATTGAGAAGGGCATCTGCATCAATGGTAAGTGGTGTTTTGAACTCAAATTCGCTCATTTTCTTTTTGAGCAAGTCTTTACCATATTCTTTTAAGTTTCTACGCAAATCGCCATCGGTGAATATACCGACCAAATTTTTCTTTGTATCAACCACAGAAACCGCACCAAAGCCAGATTCAGTCATCTGCACAATGGCATCAAGTACTGTTTCAGATGTTTTTACGGTTGGGTTTTCTTTTCTGATAACTTCTTTTATTTTTTTGGTCATCAGTTTGGTGTGTTCTTCGAACTGCTGCGTGCCAATGGTTGTAAAGTGATTTTCTGTAAGTTGTTTCATTATTTTCCAAGGCACGGTAATGGTATGTACGCCAATATTTATTGCATTGCGAACGTGTTCCACGTTACGCACAGAGGAAAACATAATTTTTGAGTTGTAACCATAATAATTTACAGCCTCCACACACTGACTAACCAAGGCTAAGGCATCGTGCCCTTGGTCTTGCAGACGCCCCACCAAAGGACAAACATAAGTAGCCCCCGCCGCCATAGCCATATAGGCTTGTTGGAGAGTATAAACCAAGTGGATATTTACCAAAAAACCTTCATCAGTAAGTTTTTTACAGGCTTTCACACCTTCTAAGGAAACAGGTATTTTGAAAACGGTAGTACCTGCGGGCAAACCTATTTTCACGAGTCTTTTAGCTTCTTTTACGATTTCCTCGGCATTTTCGCCAAGAGCTTCTACCTGCAAAATGGGCACCATTTTAGAGAGTTTGAGCATAATGGCATCTACATCTGTGATGCCCTCGCGATGCATAAAAGTTGGGGTAGTGGTAAGCCCTGTAAGAAAGCCTAATTGAAAAGCCTCTTCTATTTCTTTGATGTCAGCTGAATCCAAATATAGTTCCATTGATTTTTTCTATTTTTCGGGTTAATTTCTGTTGCAAATAAACAATTTTTATTGGCAAGCACCAAAAATATACAAAAATTAGCTTGTGTGGCAAGTAATTAGACACAAGATATTAAGCCTTAGAGGTAAGGCAAAATTCTGTTTATCACGCTTTTACTAAGAAATAGGCGTTAAATTTGTTAAGCTATTTAGATGAAGAAAATTAAAGGTTGAGTAAATGTTGGATTGTGTTTAGGAAAAGGCGGTTATTTTTCTAAAAATATTTTTTAAAAATTATACACAAAAATTTGGAGAACTCTTTAGAATCTTGCATATTTGCAGTCCGAATTTTGGAAGTTTAGCTCAGCTGGTTCAGAGCATCTGCCTTACAAGCAGAGGGTCGGGGGTTCGAATCCCTCAACTTCCACCAAAAAAATTTGCTCCAGCGTTTTGGAAGTTTAGCTCAGCTGGTTCAGAGCATCTGCCTTACAAGCAGAGGGTCGGGGGTTCGAATCCCTCAACTTCCACCAAAAAAGTCTTGTTGTTCATTACAGCAAGACTTCTCTGTTTTCTGAGAAGTCCCCATTATTCAGAATGAATTTTAGAAAATCTCTAAATTACAAAATTTGAATTTTTTACAGAATTTTTTTACAAAACTTTACGTTTAGCAGGAAAGAAAAAAATAAATATCTGTTATGAAAAAAATTTTTTTAGTACTCGCTATCATTATGATAGGTTCTTGGGCTTTTGCTCAAAAATATTATGGAGAAAAAATCAATGCTGATGGGGCGATAGCCGTTAGCCAACTTCCTACGCTAATGAAAGGAAAAGAGAAACTTGAAACCAAACTTACAGGCAAAATAGAATCGGTTTGTCAGAAAAAAGGTTGTTGGATGCAGTTGGACTTGGGTAACGGACAAAAGATGCGTGTAAAATTCAAAGATTATGCTTTTTTTGTGCCAAAAAATGCTGCAGGCAAAACAGCTATCATTGAGGGGGTTGCTTTCAAAGAAACGATTGATGTGGCAACACTAAAACATTACGCCGAAGACGCGGGAAAGTCAAAAGAAGAAATTGCCAAAATTACACAGCCCAAAGAAGAAATCAATTTTGAAGCAAAGGGTGTAATCATCAAATAATTTTACTATTTTCTTGCAAATCAATGAAATCATCTTATTTCATCGTAGCAGTCCTCTTGTTTTTGGGGGCTGTTTTTCACAACTGCTCGCATCAGCAAAACGCAAAAAGTGAGTCTCAAAGAGATAGCCTCGTAAAGCCCAAACTCAATTACGCTAAATACACCAATCCCGATATTTATCCGAATGGCGGCAGTGAACTCGCAGTGCTGATGCGTGAAATGTATGACGATGCCGATTTGATAAAAAAATCTATTCTCAAAAAAGAATTTCCACCTGATTTTAGGCAAAAATTTGCTTATTTGCATTGGGCAACGCCTACCGATAGCACTACCAAAACAGATGCCTACCCTGATATGGCTACTGCATTTATGAACAATTTAGAAGCCTTTTATGCAGAAAAAGATACTGAAAAACGGATTAAAAAGTTTGATATTGTTGTTCAGAATTGCATAACTTGCCATCAGAGCCATTGTCCGGGTCCTATCAAAAAAATAAAAAAGCTGAAAATTGCTGAATAGAGTTATAATCAGCCAAATTTAGTTTTATTCTTTTTCTGTACGTTGAGCGAAGCCGAAACGTACAGAAAGGCTGATTTTTTGAAGGTGTTTTTTAAAAACCACTTATTTTTAGGTATAAACTTACTCATTAGAACTAAAAGGGCAAAAATCAACTTCTAGAAACTAAAGACTTGGAGAGAGAAATTCTATGGACAGGGGTCTGTTATTTGATAGATTTACGCAGCAACAGGCACTTGTATCAAAGTAACTTTCAAGATTTTACCAAGCCGAACAATTGTTTCAATCTGCAAATTTTCCTCACCTTTCAACAGTTTGCTTATGTACTGCGGAGAGCAGTGCATTGCCTCGGCTAATTCTGCCTGATTTTTGGGAAATTTATTCGTTTTTTTGTTTTCTGCCAATACCTCGCCAATCTTTACAGCGATTTTGAAAGAAATATCAAGCCAATCTTGATTAGCTTTTCGCCACTCGGCTTTCTCAAGCCATGCTTTATCCAAAGTAGCATTTTGCAACTTTTGCTTTATTTTATTTATGCTCATAGCAGTTAGTTTTATAGTTCAACAAAATCTAATTCGTCTGCATCATTTTCTCTAAGGTATTTTTGAGTTATATCGGAAAAATGTTTGCGAAGGGCGGGATTAAATAGCACTTTCCTTGCCCTACGCACAAAGTTTATATAAAGTACAAAAGCCTAAATAAGCACATTAGCCCGCCTTTTCGCAAACATAATGTTCTGTGCTGTTTTTTCTTTTCGTACTCTGTCTGTCAATCTGTTACGGTGTCGGACTATTTGGATTTATCGGGTTTTGTGTCGGTAAGTCCATATAGTTTTGTGGGTTGTTTTTAATGTCGTTTAAGGTTTCGTTTTCCCACAAAGTTATCAATTCCTTAACTATCCTTATTTGACTTTCTTTTATGTTGTCTGCAACTTGCTTGTTTACTTCTTGCTCGTTTGCTTTTTGAATTTGTTGCTTGTCTAAAATGATGTCTATTCGGTTTTGAACTTCGGAATTAAGTTCTGAAATGGCAACATATTCTTCTAAAAGTTTTTCGTGAATTATCTTGTTGTTTTGATAATTTCTCAAATACTCTTTTCGTGCAGGAATATGAGGATATTTAACTATCAAATCAAGATAATTCATTGTTTCTGCGTCTGCTTGAAAGTCTGCAAGTTTTCTTTCATACTCAATGCTTGGCTCTTGAAAAAGCAACTTGTTTACAACAGGTAAAAGTTCAATAAGTACAATCATAATCGTTATAAACAAAATAATAGTACCAACTCCCCTTGTGCTTTCGTTGTCTTCAAATACAAGTGTGTTTAGTGCTGTGTTTGCTTGCAATAGGCTCAATGGTTCATTTAGAATTGTAGCCTTTATGCTTTCTTTGTTACAAGCACTACTTGCTGATTGAATAGTACCGTTGTTTCTGTCTATTTGAGAACTAACATCTGATAATCTTTTGTAAAGATTATTTTGTTGTTGTTTAAGTGATGAAATCCTGTCATTCAGTTCTTTGTATCTTGTGCCTAAGCCAAATCTTCCCGAAGAACTTCCGCAAGGTCTTTGACTTGCAATACCGTTTCTTTCATCTGTTAGTAAGTTTTGAACACAAGTAAGTTCTTTGGAAACTTCGTCATAACTTGCTTGTATTTTTGTTCTCTCGGCTATTAAATCCGCATTTTGAGTGCTTATAGTTTTTGTTTCTGTGTTTGTCCTTTCAATACATTTTTGAAGTTGAATATCAACTAATTTATCTTTGATTTCTTTTTCAAAGATTTTTATCTCGGCTGGTCGTGCAATTACAATACCTATAAAAACAGATAAAATAATTCTTGGAATAGCAACCAAAAATTTTTCCAAAAAAGTACCCGTATCTTTGATAGTAGAAACAATCAAACTATCAAGTGTGATGATAATAGTTGCCCAAATTGCACCAATGAAAATAGAAGCATAAATGTTTCCGTCAAAAGAACCATACACAGCATAACCTGCCGAAGTTCCTGAAACAATACCAATTAGAAACACAATAAGTCCTGTTCTCAAAAACTTATTTTGGGCTTTTGGGCAATCTTTCAAAATGAAAATCTCTGCACCTGCTAAAAACCATAAAAATTCCTTTATTCTCATTTTGTCTGTTTCGTTATTTTGTTGAAAAAGGCTCGCAACTGCATACCCCAACCATAAATTTTGTATAACACATAATCGTCAAAACTCAACTGATATTTTGAGTTTTCAAGTATATTTTTTGTCCACTCGTAATTGTCTTTTAGCCTTTTTAACAAGTTTGATTTTGATGCAACAAGATTAAAATTTCCGTTAATTTTTTTGGCTAAGTTTGTACTTACGTTTATGTTTGGTGTGCTAAACGTAGGAAAACTTGGGCTTGGAATTTGATTTATGCCTTTGATAGTCGGGAAATGGGCTTGTAAATTAAATTCGGGTGTAGGAACAAAAATTGAATTTGGAACTTTCAAGTTTAATGTTGCTACTTCTATCGGATTGCTATAAATACTGCCAAATGGATTAGTGGCTTTTAGCGTAAAACGTGCTGGTTTTGTAATCGTCCAATCTATTGTATTAAGGTTTGTAACATCTCCAATACCGTTATCAATTTCTATTTTTGTTGCATTTTTTACATCCCATTTTAGACTTACAATCGCATTTGCCAATACAAAAGTCTTGTCTGCTTCAAATTTTAGTATTTCAGGTTTGACTGTTAGTGCATTACACCATTCAACTGCTGACGGTCTTTTGTCGGGTTGAGTGAGAAATGTATCAAAAGCCTTTTTGAAGGTATCAACAACAGAATTAGGATAATTAAACAAATTATTATGCGTGTCATTGATGACTGCAAATTTGTTTTTGTTTTTTCCGTGTGGATAAAACCCGTTTTTTATCAAATCTTCATAAACCGTAACTTTGTCGTGTGGCAGTTTAAGACTACCTGAAAATGGGTGTATGCCTACCAAAATCCTATAAATAATTACTGCAAGGCTAAATCTATCCCAATATTCATTTTTAAAACTTGGGTTTTGGCTTGCTTCGGGTGGCGAATATTCTGGTGTTGCTACTTTTGAAGCAAACAGAACTTTGCCTTTTTCAGTAACTTGTATGCTATCAAGGTCAATAATACAAATCAATCCTTTGTCTGTAATTTTGATATTTACAGGTTTTAAATCTACTAAAACATAGTCCTTTTTTGCGTGAACCGCTGCAACGGCTGCACAAATATTGTAGGCTATTTTAAGCCTTGTCATTGATGAATTTGGGCGTGAAAAAGCAAATTTTTCCCAAACACTGCCTTGATATTCAGGGTAATTCAAAAAGTCATCATCACAAAGCAATTCTAATTCTATGCCTTCGGCTCTCGGCATTATAAAGCCAATAAACTTACCATTTTCATAGAGTATATCTAACGGCCAAATCAAAAATGTGTGTCCGTTTTCTTCAATTTGTGGCGGATTGTCAATGAGATATTTAAGTTTTTGCTCTCTTTCAAGTGTTCGTTTTGTATCATAGAAAACCTTAGCCACATTGTTTATGTGTTGCTCAGGGTATTTAATTTCAAATACTTCTCCTTCGCCACCACGTCCAAGTGGGTTAACTGAAAGTTGAATTTGTGAACCGTTAGAGAGTGTTAGCATAGTCGTTTTTTACTGCCAAAATCAAAGTTTTATCGTCTTGTTCTTTTGCAAAATCTTCTGTTCCATCTGTGAGGTAATCTTCCCAAAGTAGATTTACTTCTTCTTCTGTTTTTCCTTGTGCAACAAGATTTTTTAATGTTTTTATAATTGGATTGAAAAAACCTGCGAACGGTTTGTTTACATTTTCATATTGTTTGGTTTCTTCATTGAAAATAGTAGTTTCATAACACGCATTTTCGCAACCGTCTGACATCAGAACAAAAGCATTGATAGGCTCTACAATCACCTGACTTTCAATGTAAGTATCTATTATGTCATCTTCCCAAATTGGCGAAGTGATAAAAACCGTTTCATTTGCATATTCGCCTTTGAAAGGTGTAATCATACTTTTCCATTCTCCTTCTAAATTTTGGTATCCTGCTCGTCCATCTCCAATATGACTAACTAACAAACCAAAAGGGGTTACAATTACCAAAATCAAAGTTGCACTTAGCGACTTTAAAGTGTAATTTTCGGCTGTTGCAAATTCTTGTAAATCCGATAAAACTATTTTAAAAGTGTCTTTTGCTAATTTGTGCCAAACTTCATTTTCAGGAATGTAACTTCCATCAATCCATTTGTGAGATTTTACAAGTTCTGAAAAATGCCAATACACCAACTCTACAATTTTTCCCGAACCAATATGAGAAAATTCGCAAGAACCTGCACCGTCTGAAACTACACACAAAAACCAATCACTTTGTCCGATTGACTTACAAAGATGTGCGTCTTGACAAGGTAAAGAATTAGTTATGTGTAGGCTACCAATTACAGAGGCTTGCGCAATAATCCATTTTTCATTTTGCATTAGTGAACAGGGCTTTGAGTTGGATTACTTGACAAATCATCAAGTTCCCACGAACTTGTTGGTGGTGGCAACAATTTTTGGTCTTGGCTTGATTTACTAACCATTGTCATTGTAGCACTTAGCCACTGAAAGAACTCAACATATTTTAAGCCTTGCAAAGATTTTGGCGGGTGTGGATAACAAATAGAAGCAAGTTTATTGTAGTTGTAACCTTGCGAACCTACTGCCCAAAATGTAAAATGTTTTCCTTCAACGCCTTGCTTTATTTCTTTGGCTAAACTGTTTAGGTCTTGGTCGCCATCTGGCTCTCCGTCTGTCATAAGGACAATAAAAGGTCGGTAATAATTGATACCGTTGTCTTTATAGAACTGTTTACGTTCTTCAACTTTTCTAATGGCTTCTTTTACTCCGTTGGCTAATTTAGTTGTACCCCCTGTGTCAAGTGTCGGCATAGTGAAAAAGTCCACTAAATCAGGTTCTTGTACTACGCTTATTGTGTCGTCAAAGGTAACGATTGATAATTCAAGCCGTTTTCGGGCTACATTGTCCCTTTTAATTTCGTCTGCAAATTTTTTAAGTCCTTCGTTTAGGGCTTTGATTGGTTCGCCTGACATTGAACCTGAAACGTCAAGGCATAGAACACACAAACATTTTTGCTCGGTGTTTCTTGGTTTCTCAACCGTTGTCTGTCTGAATGAGTTTTCCATTTTTATCTGTTTTGTTGTTGATGTTGTTTTTCTAAAATAGCACAGAACTAATTTTTCCAACTCTTTTTTCAAACGTGAGTTAAGCTGCAACATCTTGGAAAAGTTCAATTTTTT
>Ga0272446_1001990_pt1 | contig 28710 bp, 23 predicted proteins | sample YNPCB0061_FD_194587 | JGI IMG/M metagenome (GOLD analysis project Ga0272446, IMG submission 194587) | Hot spring microbial mat communities from Yellowstone National Park, WY, United States - YNP-CB-006-1 | ecosystem: Environmental > Aquatic > Thermal springs > Hot (42-90C) > Sediment | place...
CTTTAACTTTTGCAATGGTTTTTAACTTCCTCACCTCCCAATGCGCTGGTATCTGCCCAAGCCATTCCACGCCGCTGTCTTTCATTTCCACATTGGGGTTAATGCCTTTGGTTACCGCTTGGTTGATAATGTTCTGCTTCTGTTCCTTTAGCAGTTGGATGAGCCGCCGTTTATTGCGGATGAATTTATTGATCTGGGCGGTTTTCCAGTCAAGGTAACGGGCGATTTGCTGTTGTTCATGTTTTGGTGGGATAGGCAAAGGTAGGCGTTTGAAGTCACTCCAAGATAAATTTTGACGAAGACCAGAACCTAGACCGTAAAATACCTTCATCAAATCGAGACCATGTAAAAGCCAGTGATTAAAGTTTGATAATTCATTATTTAGGGAATTGAGGCAGATGTATGCTGAAGTGATAATACCCTTATCTTTCACAAGACCAGTTCTTAGACTTGTGTGATCATTCTGCATATCAGTTGAACGGATAATTATGTCACCTGGTTCAACTATTTGGTAGGTATCAAAAGACTCAGGAACAAGTCCTCTTAGTTTTTCTTCAGGCTTAATTTTGATTTTTCCATAACTTAATGTCAAAACTCGTTTTTCTATCAGTCCTTTATTTTTTACTTGCTTTTCTCTAAAAATTGAAAGTCCAGGTTTCACCTCCCAATGTTCTGGCACATCCCCCAACCAAGGCACGCCAGAATCCCTATATTTCGGGTACGGTTTCAGCTTCATCACTCAGCCTCCCTATTTTCCAATCGCCACCGAGAATGTTGAATTGCTGTTTGTAGCTTCGCCTGCAAAACTTCTTTGGGCGGTAGTTCCGTCAAGTATTCAGCTACATGGATGCCCGATCGCCCCAGTTCTAACAACTCGATTAGCTCCTGTTTTTTACCAGCACAAAGAATGATACCGAGCGGTTCCCCTTCACCCGCCCGCCGTTCGTGTTTATCAAGCCACCGCAAATATAGTTCCATCTGCCCCTTATATTCCGCCTTAAAGTCTCCCAATTTCAAATCAATGGCAATCAATCGGTTTAGACCCCGATGGTAAAACAGCAGATCGATGTAGTAATCATCATTATCTATCTGGATGCGTTTCTGTCGTGCCAAAAAAGCAAAACCGCTACCCAATTCCAACAAAAACTGCTCCAGTTCCCGCAAGATGGCATCCTCTAGGTCTTTTTCTAGGTAGCGATCGTTAAGACCAAGAAAATCGAGAATGTAAGGGTCACGGAACACCAAAGCAGGGGTGATTCGGTCTTCATCCCGTAGGGCATCTAGTTCCAGTCGTGCCAACTCCTCTGGTTTGCGGGATAATGCCGTGCGCTCATAGAGCATGGAATCAATTTTTTTTTGTAATGTACGAGTGCTCCAGCCCTCCGTGCGGCACATTTCAGCGTAAAAATCCCGTTTAAGAGGGTCATCAATATAGATGATAGCCTTGAAATGGCTCCAACTCAATTTTGCACACAGTGCCTGCAAAATGTTCAAGTCAGGGAAGACCTCAGCAAAGCGCACCATATAGGCAAGATTCCGTTCACTCCAGCCCTTGCCGTATTCGGCAGTCAATTTTGCACACAGCGCCTGCAAAATCTGCTTACCATATTCCGCCCGCCCCCCCTTGAGAATCTCTTGATGAATCCTGCGCCCCACCCGCCAGTACAGCAAAGTCAGCCCAGAATTAACTGCCACCGCTACCGTCGATCGGGTTTCCTCGATCAGGGTTCTGATGTCACCCATCAACCCCTCTGCCGCCACGACCAAGCTATTGTTATGTTCTTCCCCGTCTGCTGGCATCATTCCGTATCCCCCACAATTTCTTCTAGCAAACCTTCCGTTTCCCGTTCCAAAGCGTAGATGTCTGCCCTAATCTCTTCCAGAGTCCGCATGGGGGTAGGTTTGTAAAAATGCTTGGTAAAGGAAATCTCATAGCCAATTTGCGTTTTGGAACTATCAACCCAAGCATCGGGAGCATAGGGCAGAACCTCCCGTTTAATGAAAGCGGGAATACCTCCCTCTTCCATCAGTGGCACTTGTTCCGAGTCACGGAGGTTGGTATCTGGCTCATATTCAACTACTACCTTTTTGCCAGCGATCGTTACTTCATATAGACCGTACAGCGGGTTAGCTTTGGTGTCCCTTGCATTGTGGATTCTTTTAATAACTGGTTCTGCCGATTCATCGGTGATTGCCAAATTAGCTTTTAGGAAGTTCTTCGATTTAGCTGGGAGCTTTACCCCCATTGCTTTTGCCTTAGATTCAACGGCATCTAAAAAATTATTGTAATTGAGGTGCGGTCCTTCTCCAATTTCACCAGCCACCTTCGTCACAACTGCATAGAGGTCAAGTTCTTTGGCTGTGGTGCAGAGATGTTCAAAGCGACTCAAATTTCTTTCTGTCAGATGAATCGATAGGCGCAGTGGGCGATCGACAATCACCTTGTAGTATCCAAACGCTTCATTAGGGAAAATTTTGGATTGTTCCGTCTCGATCGGGTGAGTAATCAACCTGCAAATATCTTGAATGTGGTTTTCACTCAGTTCGCAATTTTTCTTTCCCATATTTTTACGCAGAGGCTGATACCAGCCCGTGGCATCTATCAACTGCACTTTGCCTTTGCGTTCATCTGTCTTACGGTTAGTTAGCACCCAAATGTAGGTAGCTATGCCCGTGTTGTAAAAAATGTTTTCTGGCAAGGCGATGATGGCTTCCAGCCAGTCGTTTTCAATAATCCAGCGGCGGATATTACTTTCCCCCTGCCCAGCATCACCAGTGAACAGGGATGACCCATTGTGAACTTCAGCGATACGGCTTCCTAGCTTACTCTCTTGCTTCATCTTCATCAGCAGATTGACCAAAAACATGAGCTGACCATCACTAGAACGAGTAATCATTTTATATTCGGGATCACCCTTGTATTCCACGATAAAGCGCGGGTCTTTGAGATTGTCTTTACCCCCCATGCGCTCTAGGTCGGTTTTCCAGCTTTTGCCGTAGGGTGGATTCGAGAGCATAAAATCAAACTCCATACTGGTGAAGGCATCGGCGGAAAGGGTAGAGCCAAATTTGATGTTGTCCGCTTCGCTCCCTTCACCCTTGAGCAACAGGTCAGCCTTGGCAATAGCGTAGGTTTCTGCCTGTGACTCCTGCCCATAAAGATGGATGGTGACTTCCTTGCCGTGTGCGGTCGCCAAATTTTTCAAACGCTCCTCCGCCACAGTCAGCATCCCCCCGGTGCCGCAAGCCCCGTCATAGACAAGGTAGGTTCCCGATTCTATTTTGTCTGCGATCGGCAGAAAGATTAGATCAGCCATCAGCTTCACCACATCACGGGGAGTAAAATGCTCTCCAGCCTCTTCATTATTTTCTTCATTAAAACGACGAATCAATTCTTCAAAGATCGTTCCCATGCTGTGATTATCCAGCCCCGGAAGTTTGACATTTCCATCAGCATCCAGAACAGGCTTAGGACTCAGGTTAATGCTTGGGTTGAGAAATTTTTCGATCAGAGCGCCGAGAATATCAGCTTCCACCAGCTTCGGAATCTGGTTGCGAAACTCAAACTTATCCAAAATCTCTTGCACATTGGGCGAAAACCCATCCAGATAGGCTTCAAAGTCTGCTTTTAACTGCTGAACCTTAGCTCTACTTTTTAGGTCTTTGAGTGTAAATGGAGAACTGTTAAAAAAAGCCTCCCCCGACACCTGACACAGAGCGGCAGATTGATTGACAATTCTTGCCGAATCAAGATTCTTTTTCATACTAAGGACAGCTTCTTTAGTCGGCTCCAAAAGCGCATCAAGGCGGCGGATCACCGTCATCGGCAAAATGACATCTCGGTACTTGCCACGCACATACACATCCCTGAGAACATCATCTGCAATGCTCCAAACAAAATTTACAATGGCATTCTGGATTGTGCTGTCCATGTTTAGACTTACATAGTTCTATTCCTAGTAATTTTAAGGTTTAGATATGTAACTTACAACGCTTAGGTATTTATACTTGTAGCCAAAAGTGCTGTCTAAACCCCTCTAAAAGTGCCTAAAACAGTACGATAAGAATTTATTAACTGGGCTGAAAATGGCTACTGGTAAGGCTGAAAGCCAAAGCCCCCATCGAGATTTGAACTCGAGACCTCATCATTACCAATGATGTGCTCTACCCCTGAGCTATGAGGGCAATTCATTAGGGCAAAATTAATTATTGCATATCTTGGGTAATTTTTGCGATCGCTAGGGGTTAATCTCGGCAAGAAAGTGCTATATGATCAGTCGAAACAGACTAGGTGCGCTGGCATGAACTCCATTATCTTGATGGCTGAGGTACTGACTGAGCCTGAACTCCGCTATACACCTGACAACCAAAATGCGATCGCTTCATTTTTGGTGCAGTTCCCTTCTGTGCGTGAGGATCAGCCCTATCGCATCAAAGTGGTGGGGTGGAATAATTTAGCCAATCAGATTATGGAGCGCAAATATCAACGGGGCGATCGCGTATTGATTGATGGTCGACTACGGATTGATAGCGTTGATCGGGATGGGCGCAAGGAGAAGCGCACCGAATTAGTGGCTTCCAAAATTCATGACCTCAGCAGTGATATTGCATTTAGTGCAGATGTTCCCTCTGCTCCTACTGTCAACACGCCCCCTAGTGAAGCAGTTGGCATCGGCGATGAACTGCCTTTCTAGGCTAAGATAAAAAACTGGAGAGATGGCAGAGTGGTCGAATGCGCTCGACTTGAAATCGAGTGTTGTGTGAGCAACCGAGGGTTCGAATCCCTCTCTCTCCGTCGCTGTTGGTATTTTTTATGCGCATCGCACATCTAGCAGACTTGCATTTAGGATTTCGGGCATACCACCGCCAAACCGATCAGGGAGTGAATCGGCGGGAGGCAGATATTTTTGCTAGTTTTCGGGAGGCGCTGGATCGCATTGCTGATCTGCAGGTGGAGTTGGTACTAATGGCAGGGGATATTTTCCATGTGCCCCGACCTAGTAACTATGCGATCGTGCAGGCGCAAAGAGAATTGCTTAGATTTCGCAATAATTGCTCTGCGCCAATCGTGATGATTGCGGGCAACCACGAATCGGTGCGATCAACAGATAACCGTTGCATTCTAGAAGTGCTAGAGGTGATCCCCGATGTCAAGGCAGTTTCTCAGAAAACCCAAGAGTTGACAATTGGGGAGAATGTGCGGCTGGTGTGCATTCCCCACAATGACTTGCCCCAAATAGGGGATTATCACATTGCCCCTAGTGCTGAGTTCGCCTACAACTTGCTGATGGTGCATGGCACGGTGGATAGCGATCGCATCAATGACTATGGCGGTTATGATGTGCCGCGCAGTTTGGTAGAGATGGCTTGGGACTATGTCGCCTGCGGGCATTTCCATAGTTTTACCCATTTGGGCGGGCACGCCTACTATGCGGGGGCGATCGAGCGCACTAGTAATAATATTTGGCAGGAGGCAGAGGAGCCTAAAGGTTTTGTTGAGTTCAATTTAGCTACCCACTCAGCTACTTTTCACGCCCTGAGCAAGCCCCGCCCTACGGTGGACTTACCCGTTATCGATGCCCAACAACTATCCATTGAACGCTTGAATCACCTGATCCTTGACCAAGCCCAGCAGGTGGATATTACGGATAAGGTAGTGCGGCAAAAGATTATCAATATTCCCAAAACTGTGCAAAAACTATTGGATTATCGCAGTATTCGCCAACTACAGGCAAAGGCTTTGCACTATCTCTTAGATTTGCGATCGCCCGAACAGCAGGCTTTAGTAGAAACAGGAATATCTGCGCCGCAGGGTGGTCTGGCACATGCGGCTCGAGAATTTTTGGCAAGCTACCCACTGCCAGCGGGCATAGACCGTGAGCAATTCGTGGACTGCGGGGTAGGTTATCTATCACTATGAACTAGGGATTTGCAGGGGGATCAAGCCCGTGCGTTGCAGTAATCTTTGCGCTTCGGTGGTGGTCATCATTGCCGCAAAGCGATCGCCAACGGGGATGCGCCGATTGTCTAGGGGATAGACTACTGCTATGGGATAGGAGAGGGGATAGCGCCCCGCAATGAATGCTTCATAATCGGGAGTATAGTTACCTTTTGCATTGCATAAATCGGTGTTGGGGGTAACCGCTTGTTTATCTCTAGTGATCAGGGGCGCTGCGGCTGGTTGATCACTCTCCTTGATCGCTAAGGGATAAACAGAACATTGCCCAAATACACGGCTGATAGAGGCAAAGGACACCGCCCCCACATTGCGTTCCTCAAAATCACGAATCGCTTGGCGAAAAGTCTCAAAGGTAGGCAGGGCTGTAACTCCTGTTGCACCGCCTTGGCTGAGCAGTTGTCTAAACTGCGCGATCGCCGCATCAGTGCGCAATACTCTCTGCTCAAAAATTTGCACTGACTCCGTATCCAATGGAGCATAGAGGCGTACCGCCATGTCAGGTCCTCCCAATTCCCGCCAGTTGCGGACTGCTCCAGTGTATAGCCGTCGCAACTGCTCAAAGCTGATCTGTCCCCCCAAAGCACTAGGCAAGCTATTGTCACGGCGGGCGTAGCTAAAAGCAACAAACACCGCCAAGCCATCATAGGCAAAGGGGCGAAAAGTCAGATCGGCACTGACATTATTCAGCAGACTACTAATGGCAAAAGCGGCGCGGTCTGCCTGCACAAGGGCGATCGCCGCACTGAAACTGGGCACAGGTTGAAAATTTAACTGTAGCTTGGGCTGGCTTTTGCGTAGCTCCGCCTCTAGGGTAGTACCCCGCGCGATCAAATTTTCCTGTTGCAGAACATAGCTCCATGTCCCCTCCCGCTCAGCGGCGTAAGTGAATTGCCCTGCGGGAATACCTGACACTTGAGCCATACAGCAGGGAAGCACTTCCCTAGCGGGACGAGTAGTAAACAGGGCAGGCAAAAACAGCCATAATGCCAGTAAAAGCCCCAGAATCACCGCCAACCAAGCAATCAGGGGGCGCAACCATTGGCGTTGTTTTTTGGGCGGTTCAGGCGCTGTCCCCACAAACGCCACTGCGGCAATTTCTCTGTGCATGGGCAGGCGCACTAGGGCACGGCGGGCTGTTTCCGCACTGTCATAGCTCACACTGCCAATGCCAATCAGGTTATAGAGATAGTCCTTGAGGGCGGGGTGGACATCTCTGCGCCAGTGGTCGTGCTGATTGGGGTCCAGGGCATAGCCTTGCTCCAAGTCCACAATCCCCCCTGCTAGCAAATAAAAAGCGATGTAGCCCAAGTCCTGCAAATCCCCAGCGATGGAATACTCTGGCTGTGGGACTAGGGGGGAATGGAAGCGATGCTCCCACAGCCCTAGATCGCAGACATAGATGTGAAATCCCTGCAAGTTTTGCGTAATCAGCAGGCTGTAAAGGCTCAAGTTGCCGTGCGGCATTTGATGCTGAAGCATGCCGCTGGGCAGGCGATATTTTTGGGTATGAATTGACTCCAAGACCTGCAAAACTTGAAACAAAAAGTCCCTAACTTGCCAACTGTCCATTGCACCATTGACGGCTAGATAATCCGCAAGGGTAGGGGCACTGGCAATGCGCCCTGAAAATATCAAGTAACAGCGTTCTTCACGGGGATCGGCGATCGCATCATGGGGAAGCACTAGGCGAAAATTTTGCGGTCTGCCATCGGCAAGCGCCACCCCCGCAAGGCGCAAAAAGCTCTCCTTAGTTTGCCTAGTTTCCTCAGAGTTAAAGTCTCGATTGGGCATGATGTATTCCTTAAAGGTCACCGTTTGTCCATCGTTGATATTGACCGCCTCATAAAGTCGTCCCAAACCACGACAGCCCAAGTATTTCTCAATTTGATAGATGCCAGCCTGTCCCCTAATTTTGATTTCGGGCGGCAGGAGGGCGGGAAACTGACATTTTGGGCAATAGCGATGGTTGGGATCAAGGGCGATCGCCTCTTGGGGAAACTGACAGCGAAAGGGATTGTTAGCAGTACAGCGATAGCGGGTAAATTGCGGCTTGATCTGCCATAGCTGAGCAGAGCGGGCATTGATTACCACCTGTTGCAAAATAGTCTGCGCTTCTTTTTGTTCTGGCACACCTACGCCCACCAAGCGGCGGATGGAGGGGGGCTGGATGCCCAAGTCATCTCGCAAAAAAGGAATCAAAAAATGCAGAGGCTGAGGCAGGGCGGTACGCAAGAAATTGAGAAAGGCAACACCCACCGTCCCCTCAATGGTACTCACAAAACTGCGGCACATATCGCCAATGCGCTTCCACAGCATTCCCAGCTTAGTTCGGGATTTGCCAGCCACCGATTAGACCCTCATGCGACGCAAGAAATAGGTTCTAGCCAGTATAACAGTTGGCTTTACCTTAATATGCCCCACGGCAAAATAGCACCACCCGCAGGGTTTCCAGCAATAGTTCCAGATCGAAGTTGAGCGACCAATGATCGATATAAAACAGATCAAGTTGAGCCACATCGTCCAAACTAGACAGGTCAGAGCGTCCTGATACCTGCCACAGCCCTGTAATCCCCGGTATGACCAGATGCCTGATGTGATGCCATGAGTCGAATTTGCCCACATCCCGCAGGGAAAAAGGACGGGGACCGACTAGGCTCATGTGCCCTAGCAGGACATTAAAGAGTTGGGGCAATTCATCGAGGCTGGTGCGCCGCAAAAACTTGCCGATCGCTGTAATCCGTTGATCGTCTGGCACTTTGTACAGCACTCCTTGCTCTGTGCCATTTTCCTGTTCCAACTGTGCCTGCTGTTGCTCGGCGTTGGCATACATAGTCCGAAATTTCCACATTCTAAATACCTGACCATGCAGACCCACCCGCTCTTGGCTGTAGAATACACCGCCTTGGGAGGTGAGCTTAATCATCAGGGCGATCGCCACAAATAGGGGAGACAAGCAGATCAAGCCCAGCAGTGCCCCCACTTTATCTATCACTCTTTTCAGGAAATACTCCCAGCCCGCAAACAGTTGGGCATCAATGCGAATGGTGGGCATACCCGCAAAAATTTCCGCCCTGCCCCGTCGGTGCAACATAATTAGGCTGGAGGGCAATAGGCGCAAACTCACCCCCGCACTGCGTAGCTGCCAATAGAGGTGAGAAGCCAGCGGATTTTCGGGCAGACCATCGGCAATCACTTCCTGTACGCGGCTCTCCAGAATAGTTGTCAGAGCTTCGGGGGCGAAGGCATCTGCCGCAGGAAGCCAGCCCACCACCATACCACTGGATCGTTGTTCAATAATGCTCTGCAGTTCCTCTTTTTTCTCCAGCGCCGAGATCAGAAATACCCGCACAGTTTTTTTGCCCAGTTTCAGCCAATCCATGATCAAACTAACCAGCAACCGCATCGCCACCACCAGCGCCACACTGCCCAACCATGCAGGCAGAAATAGCGATCGCGGCACATCAAAGGAGGGTTCATAGAAATAGCTGACGATCAGGGAGGCAAGGTAGATGTTGCTCAGCACTTTGGCTTGGCTGACAAAGTTATGCTCTTGGTCGTAGCGATAGAAGTGTTGTAGGGCAAAGACCACCACCGTCACCCCAGCAAAACACCAAAATAAACCAGGCATACCCGAAAACTGTCCCCAGTCGAACTGGGGGATCGGCGGGGCAAAAAAAGTACGGTTTAGATATAGGGCGACTTGCCATGCTAGGCTCAGGGCGATCGCATCGCCGACTAACAAAGCAACAGCGCGGCGGTTTACTCCCTCACCAGTCTCTATTTTGGCTGTTTGCTTGATCCCCCTGCGAATATCTGCGCCTGCCACTGCTCTACCTCGTGCTGTTTTACAGAGAATATTAGGCTAATATGCTCCCTTGTCAAACAGGATAATGCGTATGGTTTCTAGAATTAGCTGTAGATCGAGATTCAACGACCAGTGATCGATATAAAACAAATCTAACTGCACTACTTCGTCTAAACCGCTGAGGTTGGATCGCCCAGAAACTTGCCATAGTCCCGTAATACCAGGGATCACCAAGTGCCTGCTGTGATGCCAAGGGCTAAATTTCGCCACATCGCTTAGGGGTAAAGGACGGGGACCCACCAGACTCATCTGCCCTAACAACACATTGAATAACTGCGGTAGTTCATCAAGGCTGGTGCGCCGCAGAAATTTGCCCAACTTGGTAATGCGGGGATCGTTGACGATCTTGAATAGGCTGGCTTTGCCATTGGTTTCTGGCATCTGTATTTGCGCCTTGTCAGCGTTGGCGTACATACTGCGAAACTTCCACATTCTAAATACCTGACCATGCAAACCCACCCGATCTTGACTGAAAAATGCCCCACCAGGCGAGGTCAGTGCGATGGCGATCGCAATGGTCAGGAGCAGAGGCGACAAAACCAACAAGCCTAACCCTGCACCCACAATATCCACCAACCGTTTGCCCAGATACTCCCACGCGCCAAACAACTGCGGGGCGATGCGAATGGTGGGCATACCCGCAAAAATCTCTGCGCTACCGCGGCGATGCAGTAGCATCAAACTGGAGGGCAGAAGTCTGAGGGTGATCCCCGCATTGCGTAACTGCCAATAGAGGTGGGAGGCTAACTCAGTTTCGGGCAGTCCTTCGGCAATTACTTGCTGGGCTTGGGAGTTGAGGATAACTTGCAAACAATCGGGCTGATGGGCGATCGCTGAGGGCGCAAAGCCGACAATGCGGCAACCAGTACGGCTTTCAATAATGCGCTGCAATTCGCTGTGCCGCGGCTCTGGAGCGATGAGAAAGGTGGGGATCACCTGCTCACCCAAGTGCAACTGGTCAAAAATTAAAATGAGCAGCAGCCGCAGTACAATCACTAGGAAGATACTGCCCAACCATGCGGGTAAAAACAAGGAACGGGGGGTATCTACCGTAGGATCATAAAAGTAGCTGACAATCAGGGAAAAAAGATAGATGTTGCAAACGGTCTGAGCTTGGGCTATGTAACTGCGTTCCTGATCAGTGCAATAAAAACTCTGCCCCGCAAACGCTAACAGCATTACCCCCGCAAACAGCCAGAACAAAGCGGGCAGTCCCCAAAACTCGCCCCAGTTGAGCTGGGCAGGCAGGGGCGAAAAGGTATCGTTAAGATTTAGGGCAACTTTCCAAGCGATCGCCAGAGCCAGCAAATCACCCGCCATCAAGCCCAGACTGCGCCAATTGATCTCCAGTGGAATATGAAAACTAGTAAATCTGATGTCCCGCCGTAAATTCTGTAGTTGTGTCATACAGCCCCCGCAAACCATACTTCCCTTAGTTTGCCCTCAAACTAGGCTACAGCCATCAGGGGTTACTTTAAGTTCTTTGGTGTCGCCTGCCTCCACGGTTAATGGTTCCTCCAGCAGTTGCACCCACTGTCCGTAGGATGGGGCATTGTGGGCTAGGGAGCGATCGGGGTGGGTAGTAATCATGTGGCGATCGCTGAGCCACAGGTCAAACCAACTACAGATGCCATGAATTGTGCCTGAGTTGGTAATTTCTAGTTCCAAGTGTAATTCTGGCAGTTGGGGCGGGGCGTGATAGAAGTCCAGACGCGGTAAAGGCACAGGCTCAGTCAACAGGCGGTATTCATGCTGACCGATCTGCCCGATAAACTTGTAATCGGCATAGGGAGAGATGTGATTAAACCAACTGAGATCAAATCCACTGCTATAGCCTGCAAAATACCTACCGTGCAATTCTGCCGCTTCCAACAACACCACATACATCACCCCAGCGCAGGGAATGATTTTGGCTTCGGGCTTTAGCAAATGCTGGCGGGCATGATAAATAGTTTGCAGTGCTCCTTCAGCGGGAAGCCATGCCCCAAAAGTTTCTGTAACCAAAATATCTGCGCGTTCGGGAATGTCTTGGGGAATTTGCAATAAATTAGAGTCCCCCGTAATCACTTTAATTACTTGCCTGTAGCCATTGCGCATGATGATTTTTTCTGCCATTTCCGCAATGATTGGTTCCATTTCACAGGTGAATACCTGCTTGGCTCCCGCTCTAGCGGATTGCATCGCCAATAAGCCTGAGCCAGTGCCGATGTCTAACACGGTGGATGCAGGGGTTACTAACTCCTGCAAAGCTAGATCGTATGCCTGATTGCGCACCGCATCGTTCATCATCCAGAAGTGCCAGTCCATCACTTTTTGGCGATAAATCTCTTTTAGCTCCAACCGTGCGCTAGGCAGATGGGCAACTCGCTCTAGGTTCTGCTTGGCTAGGTCAATTTGATTGGTACAGCGGTAGGCGACCCCCAACTGGAAGTACAGCGTATCCGAGCCAGCCCCCGCTCGATCCAGTGCTTCCAGAATGGGAATCAGTTCGGGGAAATTGCCCATCTGAAACAATAGTTCACCCAGTGGCGAATATGGCTCGCTCCAATCTGGTTTTAGGGCGATCGCTTGGCGGTAATCGGCGATCGCTTGGTGGTAGGCTTGCTGTTGGCGATAGAGTTCACCACGATAAAAATAGAAGCGGGCATCTTGGGGATTGAGAGCGATCGCCTTAGTGAAACTTTGCTGTGCTGATTGGCGATCGCCGCTTTGTTGTTGTGCCAAGCCCAAAAATAGATAGCCCTCCGCATAGTTGGCATCTAACCACAGTGCCTGCTCAAAACTGTGCAATGCCCCTTGCAGATTCCCCGCCTGCAAGCAGTGAATACCCCAATCCATCAAGCTCTTAATCATAAGTTCTGATCATACTTTATTAACTCCCCTCGCCCTTTGGGAGAGAGGATAATCCCAAAACATCTGCACTACTACAAATTGCAATTTATTACTCCCCTCGCCCTCTGGGAGAGGGAATTCACGCCAGATTTATTTCTTAGGCGCAATTACCATCGTCATATTGCGCCCCTCTTGCTTGGGAGCTTGCTGCACTTCGGCGATCGCCTCTAGGTCTTTTGCCATGCGTTCCAATAATTCTTTGGCTAAATGGGCGTGCTGAATTTCCCGACCCCGAAACATCACCGTAGCTTTTACCTTATCGCCATCTTTGAGGAAGCGTTCGGCATGATTGATGCGTACTTGGTAGTCATGCTCCTCAATTTTGTAACGCATCTTCACTTCTTTTATATCCACTGTGTGCTGTTTCTTACGGGCTTCTTTGGCTTTTTTTTCCTGCTCAAACTTGAACTTGCCGTAGTCCATGATGCGGCACACTGGCGGATCGGCTTTGTCGCTGACCAATACCAAATCCAGTTCCCGTTCTTCAGCAATTTTTAGTGCTTCTCGGGGCGACATAATGCCCAACTGTTGCCCCTCTGCGTCGATCACCCGTATTTTGGGAAAGCGAATCCGCTCGTTGATATTAGGTAGGTCTTTATTCGGTTTGCGGCTGGTATTCATTCAGTGGTGAGGAGTTGGGCGTTCTCTCTATCTTAGTTCGTTGATCCTACGCAGAATGGCGGAATGTGTCAAGTTCTTATGCGGTCATCAGCGCCAAACAGTTGGCAATGGTGGCTGGCGGCACGGCATCGGTAATCATCACATTGGCGATCGCTTTGGGCAGGATGAACTTTACCTTGCCCGCCGACACTTTTTTATCACTGCTGAGACGCGCCATAATTGCCTGATGGTCAATGCTGGCGGGCAGATGGGTGGGTAGCTTTGCCTTGCGAATTAGGGCTTGCTGTTGCTGATATTCCGCTTCAGTCCAGAGGTCAAGTTGACGGGCGATCGCCCCCGCACCGCTCATACCCAACGCCACCGCCTCACCGTGATTCAATAGTTGGTAATTGGTTACCGCCTCGATGGCATGACCCAGCGTATGCCCGTAGTTAAGAATCGCCCGCAAGCCGCCCTCCCGTTCATCGCGACTCACCACCTCTGCCTTTGCTTTAGTACAGCGATAGAGGATTTCTTGGAAGAGGGAGGCAGACAAACGGCTAAAAGTATCTAACCGCTGGGCGGACAGCAATAACTGCCACAGTTCCCGATCCCAAATCACCCCATACTTGATCACCTCTGCCATACCCGCCCGCAGTTCTCTAGGTGGCAAGGTTTTCAGCACTTGCGGATCAATCCAGACGAGGCGGGGTTGATGAAAAGCCCCGATCAGGTTTTTGCCCTTAGGGTGATTGATGCCCGTTTTGCCCCCAATGCTGGCATCCACCATCGCCAAAAGAGTAGTAGGCACTTGAATAAAGTCAATGCCCCTCAGCCATGTTGCCGCCGCAAAGCCCGCCAGATCGCCAATTACCCCACCGCCCAGAGCAATGATCAAAGAACTGCGCTCCATCTGGTGTTGCAGAGCAGAGTCATAAATTTTGTGCAGGGAGTTGGCATTCTTGAATCGCTCTCCCGCAGGCAGTACCAAAATTTTGGCGTTAAAACCCTCTGACACAAGGCTGGCATAAACTAGCTGTCCGTAGTGTTTATTGACGCTGGGATTGGTGACCACTAGCACCCGATCGCTGTTTTGTCCTAAACCGATTTGCTGTAGTTTTTGTCCCAAACCAGCCAAAATGCCATCGCCAATGCAGATGTCATAACTGCGATCGCCCGCCGATTTGAGACTAACAGGAACAGTCAGAGTTTTATCCATGCTTAAGCTGAAATTCAGTGAAAGCCTGTAAACATTGCTGGCACAGTTCTTGATGCACTTTACCATTGCTGGCGACAATCGGCTGTAGTTGACGCAGGTCGGGGCGGTTGTAGAGCAGGGGCTGACCATCAAAATAGGTAGCTTTGCCGCCCGCCTCTTGCAGAATAATCTCGGGAGCGCAAAAATCCCAATCCTTGGGAGCGGACTGATCGGGGATAGTAATGTAGTAATCCACCTTGCCTGTGGCGATCGCCATGAATTTTCCGCCCAAACCGCCCACATGTTGTTCCTCATGTTTGGGCAGTTTTTCTAGCACATAGTCCATAGCGGCACTGCGATGGCTACGGCTGACAATGGCGATCATGGACTGCAAATCAGTTTTCGCAGAGGTGGCAATGGTCTTCTTGGTGCCGTCTTTACACTGGCAAAATGCCCCCTGATGCGCCAGTGCCACATACATTTCTGCGCTCTCTGGAAAAGCCACCACCCCCAGCACTGGTCTCTGGTGATGCACTAAACCAATGTGAACGGCAAACTCGCCACTGCGTTCTATAAAACCTTTCGTGCCATCGAGGGGGTCAATAATCCACACCCAATCATAATTGAGGCGTTGCGGATCGTCAGCGGTTTCCTCACTGATGTAAGCAAACTGCTCTGTGCCGCAGGCGGACTGCAAACCATCTAAAATCAACTTGTTAGCGGCTAGATCGGCATTGGTAACATCCCCTTCACCTTGCCCCTTGTGGGTAATTTGCCAATCCGCAGGACTGTTGTAATAACTGATGATCAGATCGCTGGCTTGTTGGGCGATGTTTTGGGTGATATTCAGCAGTTCCTCTGGGTTGGGCATGGATATGAGAGAACGGGAACAGTTTTATTCAGCCTAGCACATCTTTTTGCCCCATCCCTAATCCCTGTACCACAACAGGAACTTAAATCTCCCTGCTTTGGTTGGAGTGCAGGAAAGCCCCAACCACCTATCAACTGCTACATCATTTAATTTAGTGGCGATCGCATTGACTAATTTTGTCTCAGCAAAGCTAAAAGCATGACCAACAATTACTTTGCATGGGGTTGCAATGCTTTTTGCAGTATTTACATTGTTAGTGTAAGCGCCGCATATCTTAATGTAGGCAGTGCTATTACTTGTGTAAGCAAATACAATGCTCATGTAACTGCTGACATCATTAAATGCAGACACTGCATTAAGAGTGACTGCCCTTGCAAAAGTAAGCGTTGCCAGTGCTGAAAAAATAGGATTGCTTGCTACTGGCACATACAGCGTTACCCTTTCCTGCTAAATGGCTCTACCACTATAGGAGGGGGTACTGTAATTGCAGAGCGGCTGGCAGTGGCGTTTTCTGCCCGATTTGGTAGTTTCTGGCGCGAATGATTTCTTGGAGGCGCACCACGCGATCACTGGGGTTGGGATGACTAGATAAAAAAGGCACAGGACTGCCGCCCAATTTTGCAATCCGCTCAAAAAAATCTGTCGCTCCCGCCACATGGTTATAGGTGCGATGCAGAATCGTAATGCCAAATTCATCCGCTTGCAATTCTTGCCCCTGCGAATAGCTAGAATTTGCCAGAGCTTCAATAATTCCTCCAGTGGCTCTGCCGATGTCCCCTGCATCACCAAACACAATGGATAGCAAAATTTGTAGGAATAGGGCACGAGTGATGCCTCTGAGGTGATCCCGATTGGCAAAATGCCCCAGTTCATGCCCCAAAACCATCATTAGCTCGTTTTCCGACTCGGCTTTTTCTACCAAGCCCCGATAAACTACCACAACATCACCTGGTAGGGCGATCGCATTGATAGTGCTGTCTGGAATGAAGAGCAAACGGTAATTACGGTCTTGTTGCCGCTCTGGTAAGTGTGCCTCCAGCCGATCCAACATAGCATTCAGGGCATCTTGGGCAGGGGAAGGTTTGGCTTGTTGCTCAAAACTAGGCACAATCAACCTACCCAGTTGTTGTTCTACTCCCGCAGGAATCAGCCACACTAGGTTATCCACTAATAGCCCCAACAGCCAAAAGATAAATACCAAGAAGCCTACAATTACGCCCAGCACAATGGCATATTGCCCCCATGAAGGGGGAGGATTACGATTCACCTTGACCATAAAAACTAATAATTTAGGTTTATTACCACCATACCTTGAGCATAGTGCCGTTGCCCCAAATAGGGAGACCCCACGCTAGTTTTTTCTTGGCACAGCCAGCAAAAGGGGAAGTTGCTAATCAACTGGTGTCATTCTCTATATCTAGTCGCAATTCTCATTATGTTTTGGGTAGTTGATAGCGAGCCACGATTTTTTGGGCAAATTCTGGCACTTGTTTAGCCAGTTTGTGGGGATAGTTGCGCCGTAGGTATAGGTAATTGCGGGCGAAGTGCGAGTCGATGGAGAACTTGGCATATTCCAATCCTTTGGGACCGAAACGATTGACGACAAATCCAATCAGCCATGCCAGCCACATGGGTAAGGTCAGAGCTTGATCGTAGGCGGATATGCCTTGCTGAACCGCAGAGCGGCGATCGCCCTGAGCAGTTACAGCCTGAACTGTCAGTTCATCACTGACCAAATCTAACATCTCTTGTCCTCGGTCATTGCGTACCACAATCCACTGCCAGCCATAGGGCGCACCCATATAACCCACCACCAGATCAGCGAGGGCATTGGTGTAGTCAAAACAGGTCATACACGATGGCGCAAATACTTCTTTTAATTCCTTAGTCTTGAGACCAAAAAAGGGAACTAATTCCACTGTGCCATCGCTATGTTTGAAGTGTATGTTGAAATCCTGCATGAATTCGTAATGCACCACTGTTGCGGGCGACCTGCTGGTAGATTCCAAAAACTTTTGCAGTCCTGCGCGACTGACATTGTCCACACAGGGCGTTCCTAGCACATAGAGCTTTTCTAGTCCTAATTTGTCTTGCACCGCGCGCAGAGCTTGGATTTGACACCCTACCCCAATCACCAGTAGTTTCTTTAGCCCAGATTTGATAACTTCTTCCAAAACCGATAAGTTGGGGGAAAGAGTGGGTTTGTTCACCCGCGCAAGGAGAATATCCTCTCTGGTTTGGGCAATGATCACTTTGGGAGCGAAGCGATCGCTGGGCTGAGATTGTACGCATACCACTCCTTCCACTACTCCTTTTTCTAACATCTTGATAGCGATACTGGAGACAATGCCTGTCCACTGCGCCCCTGCGATCGGATCAGTTTTTTGGGCTGAGAGCATCTGCTGATGCACGCCAAAATATAGTTCATCTTCTATGGCTAAATCGCGTGATCGCCCGTGAGTTTTTGCTTCTAAATGGGCAATATCTGGCTCAATAAAGGCACAGGCTGTTTTTACATAGTGAATGAAATAGGTATCACATAGACCACAATCACTGCATAATTCTTTAGCTGGTCTGAGTTGTCCTCGCTGGAGTCCTTTGGCTCTTAGATGGGGCTGAGATAGGGTCATTGATACGGCAAAGTTGAGCAGAATTTTACTCTAATAATTTAACCTATGGGCAGTGCACAGTCAGCCACACCCGCTCGAGAATTTTCTATTACCAGAAAAGAGAAGAGAGGTGGGTTTGGCACTTCCTTGAATTACCATGATCCGCCTCTCTGTCTTGGGGGTGGGAATAGGGGCAGATTGTGCTATTCTCCAATAATCCAATAAATTTAAGTTAATCAAGATCAGCATGACTGCGGCACAAAAACGGGCGGATAGAGTGGTTTTAGCCTATTCGGGCGGTGTGGACACCTCTGTATGTATTCCTTACCTCAAATATGAGTGGGGGGTAGAAGAGGTGATTACCCTTGCGGTAGATTTAGGACAAGGGGAAGAGTTGGAGCCAATTCGCCAAAAAGCCCTCGCTTCAGGTGCCAAAATTTCTCTAGTAGAGAATGTGCAGGAGGAGTTTGTGCGGCACTATGCCTTTCCTGCCATTCAAGCCAATGCCCTGTACGAAAACCGCTATCCCCTATCTACTGCTCTTGCCCGTCCTTTGATTGCTAAAGTTTTGGTGCAGACCGCCCAGAAGTATGGAGCCGATGCGGTAGCTCACGGTTGCACGGGCAAGGGGAATGATCAGGTGCGTTTTGATGTCTCTATTGCCGCCCTCAATCCCCACCTCAAAGTGCTGGCTCCTGCCCGTGAGTGGGGTATGACCCGTGAGGAAACCATCGCCTATGGGGAGAAGTTTGGTATTCCTGCTCCCGTGCAAAAGTCCTCGCCCTATAGTATCGATCAAAACCTGTTGGGTAGGGCGATCGAGGCGGGGATGCTGGAAGACCCATGGCAGGAACCACCAGAGGAAGTTTATGCCATGACTACGGCGATCGCCCAAACTCCAGATCAGCCAGAATATGTAGAGATTGAGTTTACTCAAGGCATGCCCACCAAAGTCAATGGTACGGTGCTTGAGCCTGTAGCGCTGATCTCAACTCTGAACCAAATTGCAGGTCGCCATGCGGTGGGCAGGATTGACATGATCGAGAACCGCTTGGTAGGGATCAAATCTCGGGAAATCTACGAAACTCCCGCCTTGAGCCTGTTGATCCAAGCGCACCAAGACCTAGAAAGTCTCACCCTCACTGCCGATCTCTGCCAATACAAGCGCAGTATGGAAGATACTTATGCCAAGCTGGTCTATAACGGTTTGTGGTATAGCCCGCTCAAGCAGTGCCTTGATGCTTTTATCCGTACCAGTCAGGAGCGGGTCAGCGGCACGGTGCGCCTCAAACTGTTTAAGGGCAGTAGTACGGTGGTGGGGCGGCAGTCTCCCTATTCCCTATACACTGAAGAATTGGTTACTTACTCCAAGGGCGATCGCTTTGATCACAAAGCCGCTGAGGGTTTTATCTATGTCTGGGGTATGCCCACCCGCATTTGGTCGCAAGTGGAAAACAGGTAAAAAGTTATGGCTGGTAGCGATTGGATCGCCGAAGAAACTTTATATCAGGGCAGTCCTGCAATCATTGGCAGTCTGGGGCGACTGCTCCTCTGCATTGTTACTTTGGGGATCGCCTACCTCTGGTTTTGGCTAAAAGATAGCCATATCAAATATCTGATCACTAATCAGCGGGTAGTAGTAGAGCGGGGTATCTTCAATCGGGTGATTGATACGGTTGAGCTGTATCGGGTGGATGATATTCAGCTTGGCAAACCTTTCGCGCAGAGATTATTGGGTACGGGCAATATCACTCTGATTACCAGCGATCGCCTGCAACCCTCTATCCATCTGCAACGCCTGCCCCTCGATGTCAGAGAGCTATACGAAAAATTGCGCCCGCACATTCAAGAAGCAAAACTGCGCTTTAAGCCTGAAATTACAGGGCAGTAAGGGAAATTTTCAATCAGTAGCTGGGGCGGTTTTACTGCGCTCAAACCGCGGTTTGATTCTGGCGGCTTTACCAGTGAGCTTGCGTAGATAGTAGAGCTTGGCACGCCGCACCCTGCCTTTTTGCAGGACTTTGATACTCTCTATTTTGGGAGAATGCACCAAAAACACCCGCTCTACACCGACACCTTGAAAAGTTTTGCGCACTGTAATCGCCGTATTGATGCCTGAGCCGCGCATGCTGATGATGTCCCCTTCATAGGGCTGGGTGCGTTCCTTGTTGCCTTCTTTGATCCTGACCCCTACCTTGACGCGATCGCCGACCGCCAACTGCGGCACATTAGTTTTAAGGTACTTGGCTTCGATGGAGCGGATAATTGCTTGGGCGTGCATACTGACTAGATGAAATCGTAATTTTTAATCATAGCAGATGCTTTGCGGGTGATGTCAAGAGGTGATTTTAATTGCGGCGCGGCGGCACTTCCGCAGGTGCCAAAATGCTTCCCTTGCTGGGATCGGGGAGCAGGGGCGAGTCAATTTCGGGTATGGGTGGCACGGCTGGCGGCTGATCCTTGTCAGTTTCTTTGGGGGGCGGAATGGGAATGGTCTGCACCACAAAGGAACGGGTGAGTTTGGAGCCGTCGGGGTTGGTGGCTTGCAGGGTGTAGGTGGTTTCCGAGGCTTCAGGGGGCAGAGGAATAGCGGTTTGTCCTCCAGCGGGAACGGTGCCAGGGGCGGGCAGAAGCTCGACTTGCATTTTGGAGGAGCCTTCTAGTTTCCAATCAATGGTCAACACGGTTGGGCTGTCAGCAGACACATTAAAAATGTAGCGGGGTAATACCGCCTGTCCATTCACCTTGAAATCTACTAGCTGGATCGGTAGGGGGGTTACTTTAATTACATCGGTTTTGCGGCTGGAGGGGACAACACTGGGATCATTTGGCTCTTGCTTAGCAATGGCAGTAACTTCCAATACAAATTCCCCTGTGCTGTGGATACCAGTGGGGATGTTTTGACAGATCAGGCGATCGCTCTCTACTTTGCACAATTCTTGCAGGCTTTCGGGCATACCCAAGCTAAAGTCATAGCGGATTGGCTCGATTACTGCCTCCCCTGCGGGCGATCGCCCGACAATGATCACCTGTTTTAGTTGGCGATAGTGAGCAATTGTCCAGTTGAGTTGAATGCCTTGGGGCGGTTTGTCCTTGGCTTCTGCTTTTACTTCCACATAGGTAGGTTGGGCTGAATTAAGCTCCACTACTTGGGGAGTAGGAATGGGCGCAATCAAAATACTGCTGGTCTTGGCACTAAATAGGGGCGTGGTGCTACGCACCTTGGGCAAAATGGACATTTCAAAAATATAGCTACCCGCCTTGCGGGCATCGGTGGGCACATTCTGGCAGATCAGCACCCGCTCAATGGCGCAAAAATCTCGCAATTCCAGTGGAATACCCTTACTAAAATCATAGGTAACGGAGCGGCTAATTACCTTATTGTCAGGCGATCGCCCCACAATGGTAATGGTCTGCACCGTATCGTAATTGGCAATGCGCCAGCGCAATTTGACTGCCTCCCCCTCGACTTCAGCATAGCTAGTCGCCTCTGAGGCAAATTCCCAGACCTCTGGCTCTACGGGCGGGCGCAAAAAGAACCACCAAAAGATCAAAATAATTAGCCCAAAGAAACCCAAAAAAGCCAAAACTAGCAAGAAAAACTGCCACCACGGTCGCGACTTGACCATGAAGTTGCCTGGATAGCGATTGACAAAAAGGGGCAGTTGTTGCTTGTCTTCGATGACAACGCTAAAACTGACATAGCGATCGGCAAAAAAACGAGGACCACACTTACGAGTGGGCGTAACCTCAAGGCTAACCCGCGCCATCGCTTTGGGGAGCATCTTGATCTCCTGTGGCGCAAAGCTAAAAGTGCAGAGGTCTGGCTCATCGGTGCAAACTGCCTCAAAGGAAAATTGCCGCACCACATTACTTTGGTTGTGCAGTTGCAAGTCAAATAGAGCAGGCTCTTTGCGGACACGATTGCTAATCGTCACCAACTCAAAATTAAACAGATAGATGGGCTGAACCTCGATGTACACCACATCCAACAGCACTAGGTCTGGATTGTTGGCAGAGTGAACTTTGACGGTAGGGGTGTATATCCCCGCCCAAGTATCAGCAGGGGGCTTAATCACGAGGGTAATCTTGCCGCTTTCACTGGGGTTTAATTGCAAGCCATCGTTGGCATTGATGATCCCCATGACAGCCAATCCCTCAGGGTAGTAAATGTTGAACCACTTTTGTTCCAGATCGGGCAAGGTGACATGAAACCGATCCACCCGATCAGAGCGGTTATAGACGGTGAGGGTTAGCTGAAACGGCTCGTTGGGCTGTAATGCCTGGGGAGTTTCAGGACTGGTGCGGGGCAGAATGCTAAAGGTGGGGTCATTGACCTTGACCACCTCTTGCACGGGTACAGTAACTGTGAGGTGGCTTTGATGCTGAATGGGCGTATCTTCGGGATAGTGCTGGGGGGCATCTACCACCAACAGAAAGCGGTAGCTGGCGGGAGTAGCATCAGCGGGAATGGCAATGCTAAAAACCACTTCACTGCTCTGTCCACAACTGAGGGCGAGGCGTTCTTGGGCGGCTTGGCACCACTGATACACCACCCCCGACACTTCATCCATGTAAACATCGATCACCGCACTGCGATCGCCCTGATTGGAGACGGTGACACAAATTTCCACCGTACTGCCTAGTACAGCGGTAATCTCTCCAGAGGGGTTGATAATCACCGAAAGCGCCTTACCAGGGGTCAATGCCTGACGGCTGGGTTCTGCCCTGCCAAAATCTAAGCCGAGATTGTCGCTACCTCTCACCAAATAGCAGATGGCTCCAGCAATAACCCTTTCGCTGATTAGCTCTTGCTCCAGCAGACTGTTTAGGGCATCCTCCACCTGCATCACATCAAGTGCCAGTTGCTCGGCGATTTGTTCTGCAGTGGAGGGGGGGCGGCGCATCAGGAGATTAAGCACCCTTTGCTCTAAATCAGACAGAGTTAAAACACCTAGTTCCTCTGTTTCCATCACACCTCATCAACCCCATCTTGCAATCTAGGAAATTCTAGGTATTTTTTCTAAGTATTTTTACTAGCTATTCTTACTATGCTAGCAGTAGCGGTGGCAAATATGGCTTAAAACATAGACTTCTCAATTTTTTTCTGGCAAGAAATACCCCAGTTTGGCAGAAATGACAGCTAATAAGACCTGAACCGACAAGGATCAGGTTAAGGGATTAAACCCGCAGTGTTATTGGTGCTTACTACCATTAAGTTTACAGCGATTTATTTTTGCAAAATCTATATTTTGCCGACTGCCAATTTTTATCCAGTGGTATTTTTCGCCAAAACACCCATCAGATATACTTGTCAAAGCAGTTTTAGCTCACTTGGGGATAACGCATCATCTATCTAAAGATGTTGCACCGTTAAATAATTTAGGTTAAAATAACCATAAATAACTACACTAGACTATGAAATCGAACCAGCAGTTAAACATTGGCTGTGCCGATTATGCCTTGCTCACGGACCTGTATCAGTTAACTATGACAGGGTGCTATGTGGGCGAAGGCATTGCCGAACTGCCCGCCACCTTTGAGTTGTTTGCACGGCGACTGCCAGCGCATTTTGGCTATCTGGTGGCGATGGGTATGGCGCAGGTGGTGGACTATTTGCAAAATTTGCAGTTTTCCTCAGAGCAGATCAGGGCATTGCAGGGGACGGGGATTTTTGCCCATGTGGGCGATCGCTTTTGGCAGGTAATCAGGGAAGCGCGCTTTGTGGGGGATTTGTGGGCTGTGCCAGAGGGGACAGTGGTGTTTGCCCATGAGCCAATCCTGAGGATTACTGCGCCGCTGTGGCAAGCACAGTTGGTGGAAACCTATGTGCTGAATGCCATCAACTATCAAACACTGATTGCCACCAAGTCAGCCCGTCTGCGGGATGTGGCTGGGGATCAAGCGGTACTGTTGGAATTTGGCACACGGCGTGCCTTCAGTCCCCAAGCCTCCCTCTGGTCAGCCCGCGCTTCGTTAGCTAGTGGCATGACGGCTACTTCCAATGTGTTAGCGGCACTGCAGTTGGGCAGAACGCCCCAAGGCACGATGGCGCATTCTTTGGTGATGGCATTGACCGCCCTTGAAGGCAGTGAAATGTCGGCATTCAAAGCCTTTTTGCACTATTTCCCTGATAGTCCCTTGCTGATCGACACCTACGATCCCCTGCTCTGCGCTCAGCAGTTGGCAGAAGAAACCGAGTTTCGGGTGAAAGGAGTGCGGATTGACTCAGGAGATATAGCCAAAATCTCACAACAGGTGCGATCGCTCTTACCCAATGTCACAATCTATGCCAGTGGGGACATTGACGAGTGGCAAATCCAGAAGCTACAGCAGGCGGGGGCTTGCCTTGATGGCTATGGCATCGGCACTAAGCTAGTGACGGGTCAGCCTGTGAATGGGGTGTACAAGCTGGTGGAAATCAATGGCATTCCCGTCAGCAAAAAGTCCGCTGACAAACAGACCTATGCCTATGCCAAACAAATTTGGCGCAGTTATGAAGCTGGGCTGATTCAGGAAGATGTGGTGACCAGAGCGGATGATACTGCCCGCTCTGCCCAACCCCTCTTAGAATTGGTGATTAAGTCGGGGGAATTGCTGAAACCGCCAGATGATTTAGAAGTGATTGCCTTGCGGGTCAGAGACAATGTGCGATCGCTCCCGCCGTCCTGTCGGGACATCAGTCAGCCCACCCCCCCACCCGTAACCATCGATCCCCAACTCATCCTATGAAACCCCAAGAAATTGCCCTGTTTGGCACTAGCGCCGATCCCCCCAGCATCGGGCATCGCAGTATTTTGGCATGGCTGGCGCAGAATTTTGATCTCTGTGTAGTTTGGGTATCCGACAACCCGTTCAAACAGCATCAAGCCACCCTCGAGCAGAGGTTAGCGATGATGGAATTGACCATTGCTGACTTGCAAAGGGAAGCGCAAAACATTCTCCTAGCGCCGCACATCGCCCATTCTCGCACCATTTTTACGGTGGAAAAGGCACGGCACATCTGGCAATCAGCTAACTTTACCCTAGTGGTTGGTGCGGATATTTTGCCGCAACTGCCCCAATGGTATCGCTCTGCTGACTTACTCAGCCAAGTTAAGCTATTGGTGATGCCCCGCGCAGGAATTACGGTTAGTCTCTCTCTGATTGAGCCGATAGAGAAGTTGGGAACTACTGTGGCGATCGCTCCTGTGGCTATTCCCAATGTATCCTCCACAGCCTATCGCCACGAACACGATGATCAGATGATCTTGCCCAGCGTCAAAGAATACATTCAACAGCAAAAACTCTATGAGCGGGAAGTAGCGAAATCCAACTGAATGGTTTCTAGAGATGGGCAGTGAGGGACTCGAACCCCCGACAGCCTCGGTGTAAGCGAGGAACTCTACCAACTGAGTTAACTGCCCTTTGGCGTGCGGTTAATTATCATAGCAGATGGCGCAGGATTTTTCATCTCCTCTGATTTTCAAGTCGCCGCCGAGTTGTAAAGTGCCTGCACCTCTAACATAAAGTCGATGCACTGCTTTGGACTCATGGCGCTGGGCATAAAGGTAGACGAGGGAGAGTATTTCAGGATTAGTTCCTTGATTTTTTCAGGGAAATAATCCCCTAGGCGGATAGTTTTCATCGACCAAGTGCTGAACAGCCTGCTATCAACTTCCACACATTCAATAATTTCCGCGCCAAAGTGCCGCTGATCTTGGGCAATGCGATGGTAGGTTTGACTGACTGCTTTCCTGCCTCCCTCTAGGACTTGTAAAAACATGTCATCTCCAAAACACAGCATCCCAGTCAGACCCGCTGGAATGTTATTGATCTCTGACTTTTGCATGATGTCCAACAAGTCTGGATAGTTAAGGTTGGGAGCGGCGTAACTGGAATAGGTTAAGCGGCAAATACGCATAAGTTAGCTGTTAAATCATTTACTCCTATTTTATACTTTTGCCTACACAGTTTTAGCCCTAGATACACTTTGCAGAAGTGCAGTGAAGTGCTGAGTCTGAAGTTACCCGATTTTGCAGTCTTAAATTAGTGAGTTTAATTTTACTAATGCTGACATATAGCAATGATCTGTAACCAAGTATGAGAGCAGTGCTCCTGCAAACCCTGTCCTAAACTGAATTATGATTACTGTGGGTTGCAATTTTGCAAAATGCTCACTAGGAACTGATCTCAACGATCTATCAGAACACCCTATCTTTACTCAGCTGTAATTCTCTTAAAAAAACCTTCTGTGGTAGAGGGCAAGCAACTTTTTAACAGCTTATTATGAATAAGCACTTGCCCCTAGCCAATCAAGTATAGATTATGCAAGGAATGCAAACCGTTAAGCCTGAACCCCCCAAATTGCCAAAGTTTAGCTATGGGGCAACGGGGCAGAGTTTAGGGGCAGTAGCTATCAGTGAGAGTTTCTTTAGACTGACTGCCCTCGAGTCTGGGTAATTACTTCTGAGGTTCAACTTGTTTGAGGTGAATGTGTTTGTAGCCTAGCTTGATCTCAAACTCATCGCCTTCGGATAGATTCATCGCTCGAGTATAAGCCGCACCGATCACAATTTGTCCGTTTTTGTGGACACTAACCCGATATGTGGGTTCACGCCCTCGTCCATCTTTGGGTTGATCGGGATCAAGGTTGTAGCCTTTTGCTTCCACGATCGCTTTATAAAAGCCAGTAAGTTTTACACGGTCATCTGCGCCTTTAGCTGATGACAAATAGCCACATTGACGGGCTTGTTCCCGTTTGCTCAGGTGGCTGAGTTCTTTGATTTTTTGCAGAAGAGCTTTGCCAGTTAAGGGAGTAGTCATAGAATTAGCCATGATGTTTTACAGTGGATATATTACTTAGTTAGAGTAATAACTAATATACAGCTTTTTCTCTAAAAATTTATCATGGTATTACCAAAAAACTGCATAACATGACGCTTTGCCCTATTTTTGCTAATGCTTGAAGTTCCCTAAATCCTGAAATGATATGCTCTATATTTACGCTATTTTGCCGACTCCTTTTCAGTTAACCCGCCCCTTATTTGGTTTAGCCGATCAACCTCTGCAATGCTTTAAGCTAGGTCAACTGGTGGCGATCGCAGAACCAGGGGTGGATATTTCTGCTTTGCGGCTGTTACCTGAATCTGCCTTGTTAGAGAAAGTGCTGAAGCACGATCAGATAATTGCTAGTTTGTTTGGGGATTGCCCTCTGCTACCCATGCGTTTTGGCATAGCTTTTGTATCTGAGTCTGCCTTATATCAGTATTTACAGGAAAATGGTCAGCACTTGCGCGATCGCTTGGAGTTTTTGGCAGGAAAAGCTGAGTACAGCCTAGAACTAACCCCCACAATGCCAATCCCAGAAAATATCAGCGCCAAGGATGGCAAAAGCTATCTTTTGGCAAAGAAACAGCAGTATGCTCAACAAAAAAGCTGGAGCGATCGCCTGCAAGTCGAGAGCCGTGATTGGCAAAATCGGCTAGAACAATACTGCACCCACTGGTCAATTCCCTATCAGGTGGCAACCACTACCGATCTGAGGATTAAGTGTCATCTCCTGCTCACTGAAAAGCAATATGCTGAGTTGTCAGAGTATTTAGCTGGTTTAATAAATACTGATAGCGCAGTGCCGCCCCACTGGCAATGGCAATTTAGTTTACCATTACCCCCTTATCATTTTGTCTAAACTTGTCCACTGATCACAAGCACTTTTCTCGATTTGCAGAGTTAGAGAGCCTAGAGCCATAAGAGCACCATGACTGATGCAGAAGTGTTGAAAGATAGATTAACGGGCAAAAAAGAGTTGAAATTGTGTAATCTCACTTTTTCTTTTGCTAGACAGACAATCTTTTAGAAATTTCTTTGCTAAATGTTGCATTTGCACAAATGCCAGTACCTCCTGATTAAGGAAAAGGCTGTATGAATAATATGAATAGTCTGAGTGTATCTATTGTCAGAGAAAATATAGGCGCAAAGGTAATTTAATCCCTAGATAGCATGCTTTTGCTTAAGATACAGCTTATTGAAGCATCAAGGGATACAGCGCAAAAGACGGAAGTCTTGTCTGAATAAAGGTTTCGGCTTAAAGTAGATATAGACTATCCATGAATAGGCTGTAGTCAGTAGGGAGTTAGGAAAATAATAGAAAAATTCACCGCCAATGGAGGTCAGTCATGATTGCCAACCCGCAAGCTAGAGGTTTTACCCCAGATGAGTATCTGGCATGGGAAAGGGAGCAACCCATCAGACACGAATATATTGATGGTGAGGTTTATGCGATGACAGGGGGGACATTGCCCCACAATGACATTTCGGTAAATTTGACAAGTATGCTAAGAACGACTCTAAGAGGGACAGGTTGCAAGGTGCGTATGTCTGATGCCAAAGTGAGAATTTCTGCAAAAGGTCCCTATTTCTATCCAGATGTGGTGGTGAGTTGTGATGAGCGCGATCGCCGTGCCACAGAATTGCTCCAATATCCCAAGCTGATTGTTGAAGTTCTTTCGCCCAGTACCGCTGGCTTTGACCGTGGCGACAAGTTCAAATTCTATCGCCGCATTCCCACCCTAGAAGAATATGTGTTGATTGATTCTGAGAAAGTGGGCATAGACTGCTATCGCAAGAGTAGTGGAGGCAAATGGGAATTGACCGCCTACCCAGAAGATGCAGGGGATATTTTAGAATTGGTGAGCTTGAATTTTCGGTGTCCTTTGGCGCTAGTCTATGAAGAGG
>Ga0272446_1001991_pt1 | contig 28709 bp, 19 predicted proteins | sample YNPCB0061_FD_194587 | JGI IMG/M metagenome (GOLD analysis project Ga0272446, IMG submission 194587) | Hot spring microbial mat communities from Yellowstone National Park, WY, United States - YNP-CB-006-1 | ecosystem: Environmental > Aquatic > Thermal springs > Hot (42-90C) > Sediment | place...
CATCCTTCCAGCCGGGGGCGGGGCGGCACTTCGCCGGTGAGCGGCGCGATCCATGCCAGGAACGCGGGGGCGACGTCGCTTCCGTCCGCAGCGATCCACTCCCGCGGAAAAGGCCGCTCGCGGCCGGCGACGCAGCTCAATTCGGCGAGTCCGGTCGAGCAGCGGTACTCCGGCCCGGGTGCGCGGACCAGCGTGATCATTTTGCCGCTCACGCCGGCCAAGGCGGCTTGCACGGCGGCGCGGCCACATTGCCAGGCCTCGTCGCGGTCCGCCGCGGAGACGAAATAAGGGCTCGACCGGCCCAGCAGTCCCGGCTTCTCGCTCCGCGCCCGAATTTTTAACCGGCGCTCGAGCATGCGCGCGAGCGTGTGCCCAAGATTCGCGCTCAAGCGCCGTTCGAAACCGTCGGGCGCGAAGGCGTCCGCTCCGAACGGTTCGCCGCGCTCATCCCGCTGCCCCTCACAGACCGCGATCAAGCAGTAGCCGAGACGGGCGTAGATGCGCTCGACGTCGGCCGCGATCCGCTCTTCCGAGACCGGATGTTCCGGCAGGTAGATCAGGTGCGGCGGATCGTCGCTGCGGTGGCGGGCGAGCGCGCTCGCCGCCGCCAGCCAGCCCGTATTCCGCCCCATCGTTTCAACGACCGTGACCCGCTCGCGCAGCGACCAGAGATCGCCGCCGATGTCCCGGACCGCGCAGGCGACAAAGCGGGCCGCCGAGCCGTAGCCGGGCGCATGGTCGGTGCCGCCCAGATCGTTGTCGATCGTTTTGGGAACGCCGATCACCCGCAGTGCGTAGCCGGCGGCGCGCGCGGCGCCGGCCAGCCGGTCCGCGGCGAACATGGTCCCGTTGCCCCCCATGAAAAAGACAAACCGGACCTGGCGCCGGGCGAGAATGTCGACGGCGAGCGGATAGTCCTCGTCGCGCAGCCCCCGCCGGCACGAGCCGAGCGCCGAACCCGGAGTCCAGGAGAGATCTTCGAGAAGCGCCGCGGGCTGCGCGCCGAGGTCGAGGAAATCTTCCCTCCGCAGCCCCAGCACGCCGAAGCGGGCGCCCAGAAAGCCGGTGATGGCCGAATGCGCGCGCGCCTCCAAGACCGCGCCCGCCAGGCTGGCGTTCAGCACCGCCGTGGGTCCGCCGCCATGGATCGCCAGCGCCGCGCCGCGCAGCCCGCCGGAAGCCATATCCCATGGTATGTTCGGCGTCCGCACGCCGGGTGGATCGCCGCCGCCCCCCGGGGTAGAATGCGATCACCAGAATGCAACGCAGACATTTTCTTCCTTTGTTGGCCGCGCCCTGCCTGGGCAGGGAGGCTTCCGCGGCCGAGCCCGGGTTTACGCCACTGTTCGATGGCCAGACGCTGCGCGGGTGGACCGTGGAGGACGGACCGCCGTCCGCGTTCTACATCGACGGCGGCGACGTCGTGATCCACCGCGGCGGCAACGATCCCGCCTGGCTGCGCTCGGAAAAGGAGTACGAAAATTTCGACTTGCGCGGCGAGTTCTTTCTGAAGGGCTGGAGCGATTCCGGCATCCTCATTCACGCCCCGCTCCACGGCAAGCCGATGTACACCGGCATGCGGATCAACGTGTTTCACCAAAAGGACGATCCGCCCAACCCGCAATCGGCGGGGGCGATTTTTCCCCTGGTGGCGCCGCGGCTGGTCAACGTCCGCAATCAAGGCGAGTGGAACGATTTCCGCATCCTCAGCGACTGGCCGAAGTTGCAGGTGTGGATCAACGGCGCCATGGTGCAGGACCTGGACGTTTCCGCGCATCCCGAGCTGAAATACCGGCTGCGGCGCGGCTACCTCGGCTTGGTGAACTTATCCTACCCCGTCCGCTTCCGCAATTTCCGGATTCGCGAACTGCCGGCCAAAGAACGGTGGGAGCCGCTCTATCTGACCCCGGCGGATGCCGGCAAGTGGTTCATCTCGGAAGGCAAGCCGCAACTGGATTTGCTGGGCGAAGTCATTTACGTCGACGGCGCGGGCCACTGGGCCACCAAGGAAAAGTTCCGCGATTTCGAATTGCAGTTATATATCCGCGGCTGCCGCCAGCATAACGGCGGCGTGCTGTTCCGCTCGGAAGGGCACGGCACCAAGGGCTTCCGCTACGAGATCCAGTTGCACAACGTGGAAGGCGCGCACTATCCCACCGGTTCGCTCTACGGCATCCACCGCGCGCGCTACCCCCGCATCGAAGACGAGAAATGGTTCCACTTCCATTTGCGCGTGCAGGGGCCGGACTGCCTGGTGCGCATCAACGGCGAGACCGTATGTGAGTATCACAAGCTGGAAAAGCTCGACGAAGGATACATCGAGTTGCAAGGACACCGCCAGGGGTACTGGCTGGAGTTCAAACGCGTGCTGGTGAAGAGGCTGGGATGAGCACGCGGCCGCTCGTGCTGCTGCTCGCGCTGGCGCCGGCCGCGTGGGCGCAAAGCGCCCTGGAGGCGCACTTCACCGGGCGCGCGATGCGCCTGCTGGCCGGGCGGCAGGCGCAGGTGGCCGCCATTCGCACGCCCGAGCAGGTCCGCGCCCGCCAGGAGTATATCCGGATCAAGTTCCTCGAGGCCGTGGGCGGTTTCCCGGACAAAACGCCGCTGAACCCGCGCGTCACCGGCGTGCTGGAGCGCGCGGGGTACCACATCGAAAAGCTGATCTTCGAGAGTCTGCCGGGCTTCTACGTGACGGCGAACGTCTACGTGCCCACCGGCGTGCGGCCGCCGTTCCCCGCCGTGGTGGGCGTGGCAGGGCACAGTGCGAACGGCAAGGCGGCCGCCGTTTACCAGCGGGGCTGGATCAGCCTCGTCAAGCACGGGATGCTGGTGCTGGCCTTCGATCCGCCCGGACAAGGCGAACGCTCGGAGTACTTCGACCCGGCGGCCGGGCGCTCCCGCGTCGGGATCGGCACCCGCGAGCACATTCAGGCCGGGTTGCAGTGTCTGCTCACTGGGACCAATTTCGCGCGCTACGAAACCTGGGACGGCGTGCGGGCGGTGGACTATCTGCTGACCCGCCCGGATGTGGACCCAACCCGGATCGCGGTGGCCGGCAATTCCGGGGGCGGCACGCAATCGGCCTATCTCGCCGTGGTGGAACCGCGGCTGGCCGCCGCCGCGCCTTCCTGTTACATCACATCCTGGGAAACGCTGTGGCATAAGCCCGGCCCGCAGGATTCCGAGCAGGTGTTCACCCGGTTTCTGGCCGACGGATTGAACTTCAGCGATTTTCTGATCGCCTTCGCGCCCAAGCCGCTGAAGGTGCTGGCCGCCATCCGCGATTACTTTCCGATTGAAGGAGCGCGGGCGGCGTTCGCCGAAGCGCGGCGGGTTTACGAAGCGGCCGGCGCCCCGGACCGCATCTCGTTTTTTGACTACGACGACACGCATGGCTGGAGCCAGCCGCGCCGCGAGGCGACCTTGCAGTGGTTCCACCGCTGGCTGTGGGACGGAAACGGCGCGGTGGCCGAGCCCGCATTCGAAACGGAACTGGATTTGGACCTGGAAGTGACGCCCACCGGACAAGTGGCCACTTCCGTCGGGGGAGAGACCGTGCAGTCGCTGAACGCGAGGCTGGCTGCGGAAATCTTCCCGCGGCGGAAAGCGGCGAGCCTGGGCGATGCGGGCGCGCTCGGGGAGTTGGTCGCCGCGCGCATCGGCCTCGAGCGCCCGCGCGGCCGGACCCGCATCATCCGCCAGTCTGCTTTGCCTTCGTCACTGTTCCGCGAGCAGGAAGTGACGATCGAGACCAGTCACGAGATGGAACTCGCGGTGCGTATTCTGGCGCCCCTGTCGGCGGAGGGCAAGCGGCCGGCGGTGCTGTATCTGGATCCGCTGGCCGGTTCCGACCCCCCTGCCAACGCCGCCGAAATGGCGCGCCTGGGACACGTAGTGGCCATCCCGCGCCTGCGCGGATGGGAAACCGCGGCGACGGCGGGGAGCGCCGGCTACAGCCCCGCTTACCAATTGGCCATGCGGGCCATCCTGCTGGGAGAGACGCTGCTCGGCTACCGGCTTCACGATGCGCTGCGCGCGGCGGACTATTTGGCCGCCCGTCCCGACGTGGACCCGGCGCGGCTGGCAGTGTTTGGCGCCGGCGCGGGCGGGGTGCTGGCGCTGCACGCCGCGCTCTTCGAGCCGCGGGTGTCGCGCATCGCACTGGAAGGGAGCGTGCTTTCCTGGATGGCGATCGCCCAAGCCCGCTACCACGAAGGGCTGGTAGAGGTGATTGTGCCGGGCGTGCTTGGAGATTACGATCTTCGCGACCTGGCCCGGGTGCTGGCGGCCAAACCGCTCTGGATCGTCGAGCCGCGCACGCCGGCGGGCGCGCGCGCCCGCCGGATCGACGCGGAAGCCGAGTTCCCCCGCGCGGTGATCCGCTACCGGCCGGAGGGGTGGGAGTTCGCCCGCGTCTACCAGGACTGGCTGCGCTGAAACGCGCCTACAGAATCTGCTCCGACCAGCTCTCGAGCACGGACTTCACCTTGCCGACAAACTGGTCGGCGAGCGCGCCGTCGATCAGCCGGTGGTCGAAGGTCAGCGCGAGGTAGCACATCGAGCGGATCGCGATCATGTCGTCGATCACCACGGGCGCTTTCTCCACCGAACCGACGCCGAGGATCGCCACCTGGGGCTGGTTGATCACCGGCGTGGCGAACAGGCTGCCGAAAGAGCCGAAGTTGGTGATTGAAAACGTGCCGCCCTGCACTTCGTCCGGCTTCAACTGGCGGGAGCGGGCGCGGGCCGCCAGGTCCGCAATGGAGCGCTGGAGCCCGATGACGTTCTTCTCATCGGCATTCTTGATCACCGGCACAATCAGGCCGTTTTCCAGCGCCACGGCGATCCCGAGATTGATTTCGCTGTGGTAGAGAATGTTGGATCCTTCAATGGACGCATTGACGATGGGGAAGTCGCGGAGCGCGATGGCGGTCGCCCGCGCCACGAACGGCAGGTAGGTGAGCGAGATGCCGTAGCGCTGCTGAAACTCCTCCTTGTAGCGGCTGCGCATCCTGGCCACGGCGGTCATGTCACAGCGGTGGACGGTGGTGACGTGCGCCGAGGTCTTCTTCGAGAGGATCATGTGCTCGGCGATCTTCTGCCGCATCACGGTCATCGGCTCGACGCGCACCTTGGGGGCCTCAGCGCGGGGCGGCAGAGCGGGAGCCGCAGGAGCGGGAGGCGCGGGCGCCGGAGGCGCGGGCGCGGCGACCGGGGCGGCCGGCAGCGGGGGCGGCGGCGCGGGGGTGGGGGCCGGCTGGCGCGCGGCGATGAACGCCTCGACGTCCTGCTTGGTGATGCGCCCACCGGCGCCGGTTCCCTTGACTTGGCTCAGGTCGACGTTGTGCTCGCGGGCCAGGCGGCGCACCAGCGGCGATAGCGGACCGGCGGGCTCGGGGGCTTCTTCTTCCACCGGCGGGGCGGCCGGCGGCGCGGGAGGCGTGGACGGTGGCGCAGTTGCCGCGGCGGGCGCTGGAACCGGCGCCGGCACGGGAGCGGGCGCGGGCTCGACGGCCGGCGCGGCGGGCGCCGCCGTGGCGGCTGCCCCATCGCCAATGCGGGCCACCACGGTGTTGATGGCCACCGTCTTGCCCTCTTCCACCAGCACTTCGGCCAGCACGCCGGACGCCGGAGAGGGAATCTCGGTATCCACCTTGTCGGTGGAAATCTCGAACAACGGCTCGTCCCGTTCGACGTGTTCGCCCGGCTTCTTCAGCCAGCGGGTCAGGGTTCCTTCTACGATGCTTTCGCCCATCTGGGGCATCACTACGTCGGTCATCTTGCCATCTCCAAAGCAGTCCATTCGGGTTGTTCACCGGGCAGGATCTCCCGGCCAAAGACGCGGCCGAAGGCTTCGGCCAGGCGGTCTTCCACCTCGCGAACCTCCGCCCGGACACCTAACTCCGCCAGCGAGGTGACCGGTTTGGCCAGCCCGCACGGCACGATGTACTGGAAATAACGCAAATCGGTTTGCACATTGAACGCAAACCCGTGCGACGTCACCCAGCGGCTGATGTGCACGCCGATGGCGCCGATCTTGGCGCCGCCGACCCACACGCCCGTCCAGCCGGGGACGCGGCCGCCCGGTAAGCCGTAGCTCTCGACGACGTCCAGCATGACTTGTTCGAGGGCGCGCACGTAGGCGGCTACGTCGCGCTTCCACTCCCGCAAGTCGATAATCGGATAACCGACCACTTGGCCAGGGCCGTGATAGGTAATGTCTCCCCCGCGGTCCGTTTCGGCGAAGACGATGCCCGCCGCGCGCAGCGCCGCCTCGCCCGCCAGCAGATGCTGCGGCTTGCCGTTCCGGCCCAGCGTGATGGTGTGGGGATGCTCGAGCAGCAGCAACTGGTCCGGGATGGTCCCCCGCTGCCGCCGGGCGACCAGATCCCGCTGCAACGCGGAGGCTTCGGCGAACGTCAGGCGCCCGAGGCGGCGCACCTCGCAGCTAGACATTGATTGCCATGCCGTAGACGGCGTTGAATGCCTCGCCGACGGCCTCGTACAGCGTCGGGTGGGCGTGAATCGTGGCCATCATGGTTTCCACCGTCGCCTCCGCTTCCATCGCCGCCACCGCTTCGGCGATCAACTCATAGCCGTGCGGACCGATGATGTGGACGCCGAGGATCTCCCCGTAGGTTTCGTCCGCCACCACCTTCACAAATCCGGTATGGAGGCCCACGATGCTGGCTTTACTATTGCCCATGAACGGAAACTTGCCGACGCGAACCTTATATCCCGCCGCCCGCGCCTGCGCCTCCGTCATGCCGACGCTGCCGATGCCGGGTTCGGTATAGGTCGCGCCCGGGATCCGGTTGCGGTTGATCGGGTGCGCGGGTTTGCCGGCGATGTGCGCCACCGCCACCATGCCTTCCATCGAGGCGACATGGGCCAGTTGCGGAGTGCCGGCCACCACGTCGCCGATGGCGTAAACGCCCGGTTCGCCTGTCCGCTGGTACGGATCGACGGTGATGAAGCCGCGGTCCAACTGCACGCCCGGCGTGAACTCCAGGCCGATCCCTTCGGTGTTCGGTTTGCGTCCCACCGCCACCAGAAGTTTTTCCGCCTCCAGTTCCTCTTCCTTGCCGTTGGCGAGCGTGGCCGTCAGTTGCACGCCCTTACCGCCCAGGCGGATGTTCCCCGCTTTCGCCCCGGCCTCGACGCGGATGCCGATTTTCTTAAAGTGGCGCTCGAGTTCCCGCGATACTTCCTCGTCCTCGACGGGCACGATGCGCGGCAGCATCTCGAGAATCGTCACCTGCGAGCCGAAGCGCCGGAAAATGGAGGCGAACTCGACGCCCACGGCGCCCGCGCCGATGATGAGCAGCGACTCGGGCACGGACGTCATTTTCAGGATCTCGATGTTCGTCAGAATCCGCTCCGGATCGGGAGTCAGGCCGGGCAGCATGCGCGCTTCCGATCCGGTGGCGATGATGATGTTGCGGGCCTCGACCGTCTGGAGGCCGCCGTCGCCGCTGACCTCGATCCGCCCGCCTCCGCGAAGGCGCCCGTAACCCTTGATCACGTCGACTTTGTTCTTGCGCATCAGCATCTCGACGCCCTTGGCGTGCTTGCTGACGATGCCGTCCTTGTTCTCGATGATCCGGGGGTAGTTCAGCCGGGGATTCTCGCAGTGAATGCCCTCCTGCTCGGCGTGCACGAAGTGCTCCCACACCTCCGCCATGTGGAGCAGGGCCTTGGTGGGCACACAGCCGACATGCAGGCAACAGCCGCCGAGTTTCGGATCCTTTTCAATGATGGCGGTGCGCAAGCCGTACTGACCGGCGCGCACCGCCGCCGAATATCCGCCCGGGCCGGACCCGAGGATAGCGAGATCGTAGGTCATGAACGCCTTTAGTGTAGCAAGGGTTCCCCGGCTTCAAGCCTGGCGCGGCGCGTCCTGATCGCGGTATTGCAACTGATACAGCCGGTGATAGATGCCCCGTTCCGCCATGAGTTGCGCGTGCCGTCCCTGCTCGCGCAGCCGGCCCTTGTGGAACACCAGAATGCGGTCCGCCCGCTGAATGGTGGAGAGGCGGTGCGCGATGATGATGCTGGTCCGGCCTTCGATCATCCGGGACAACGCGTCGCGCACGCGCAGTTCCGTTTCCGTGTCGACGCTGGACGTGGCCTCGTCCAGGATCAGGTACCGCGGATTGTGCGCCAGGGCGCGCGCAAAGCTGATGAGTTGCTTCTGGCCGGTCGACAGCGATGCGCCGCGTTCCAGCACCGGTTGCGCGAATCCCTCCGGCAGGCTGTTGATGAAGTCCAGCAGATTCACCTGCCCGGCGGCTTCCAACATGTCCTCGCGGCCGATGTGGGCCGTGCCCAGGCGGATGTTCTCCTCGATGGTGCCGGTGAACAGAAAGGGGTCTTGCAGCACCACGCCGAAATGGCGCCGCAGGTCCAGCGGATCCAGATCGCGCACGTCCACGCCGCCGACGCGGATGGCGCCGCGCTGCACGTCGTAAAAGCGGAGCAGCAGGCTGACCAACGTGGTCTTGCCCGCGCCCGTATGCCCCACGACGGCGACGGTTTCGCCCGGTTCGATGACGAAGGATACGTCGCGGAGCACCCAGTCTTCGTTCCGGTAGGCGAACCAGACCCGGTCGAACTCGATGCGCGCCGGCCCGGCGGGAAACGCGCGCGGCGCCGCCGGTGAACGGATCTCCACCGGCGTATCCAGCAGGTGGAAAATCCGTTCGGACGCCGCCGTGGCGGATTGGAGCAGATTGTACTTCTCGCTCAGGTCCTGGATCGGCCGGAAAAAGCGCATGGCGTACTGGACGAACGCCACCACCACGCCCAGCGTCACTCCTCCCTCCGGGACCGCATAACCGCCGTAAGAGAGAATCCCGGCCAGCGCGAGCAGGGAAAGGAATTCCACCACCGGGTAAAACCAGCCGTAGGCCGTGATCGTTTCCTTGAACGCGAGCATGTGCTCGCGGTTGATCTCGGCGAACTGCCGGGCGCTGCGGGCCTCGCGATTGTAAAGTTGCAGCACGGCAATGCCCGCGAGGTGCTCTTGCAAGAAGGCGTTGATGCGGGCGATCGCCACGCGGATGCGGCGGTAGTGCCGCGCCACCGTGCGGCGGAACACGGCGGTCGACAGCACCACGAGCGGCATCACGGCCAGCAGCAGCAACGTCAGCGGCGGGCTGAGCCGCAGCATCACCGCCAGCATGAGCGTCAGCGTCAGCACGTCGCCGAGGATGGTCACCAGCCCGGACGACAGCAGTTCGTTGAGCGCGTCGACGTCGGTGGTCACGCGCGTGACCAGGCGGCCCACCGGGTTGCGGTCGTAGAAGGCGATATCGAGCCGCTGGAGGTGTTCCATCACCTGCCGCCGCAGGTCGAACATGGCCCGCTGGCCGGTGGACTGCATGACGTACGTTTGCCCGAATTCGAACAGAAAACTGGCGGCCAGCACCGCGAAGTAGATCACGACTACAGAGAACAGGCCCTCCCGGGGTTGATCCGGCAGGAAAGGGTCGAGCGGCGTCGGCAGACGCCCGTGGCCGGGGGACAGGTAGCGGTCCACGGCCACCTTGGTCAGCAACGGACCCATCACCTGCAACGCGGAGTGGATCAGCAGCAAAGCCAGCGACAGGGCCACCGCTCCGCGGTACGGCTGTAAATACCCCATCAGCCGCCTCATGAGCCGTCCGTCGTAGAGTTTGCCGGCGACCTCCTCTTCCATGCGTATCAGTGTAGCCGCGCGCCGGGGACCGCCCCGGAAGTTGGTACGATGAAGCATTCGCGGGTATATGCCTCTTCGTTTTTTCAACACCCTTTCGCAGCGCGTGGAGGATTTCGCGCCAGCGGACGGCAAGACCGTGCGCATGTACACGTGCGGGCCTACGGTGTACAGCTTCGCCCACATCGGCAACTTCCGGTCGTTCACCTTCTACGACCTGCTGCGGCGCTGGCTGCGGGCGCAGGGTTTCGAGCTCCAGCACGTCATGAACATCACAGACGTGGACGATAAAATCATTCGCAACGCGGTCGCGGAGCGCAAGTCGCTGGCGGAATACACCGCCGTGTATACCAACGCGTTTTTGGAAGATTGCGCCAAGCTGCGCCTGGAACGTCCCGAAAGGCTGGTGCGGGCGACCGAGCATATCCCGCAAATGGCGGAAGCCATCCGGGAGTTGAGCCGCAGGGGTTTTACGTACGCAAGCGAGGGTTCGGTGTACTACCGGATTGCGCGCTTTCCCGAGTACGGCAAACTCTCGCATAACGACTTCCGCGGCATCCAGGCCGGCGCGCGGGTGGACGTAGACGAGTACGACAAAGCCGATGCCCGCGACTTTGTGTTGTGGAAAGCGCCCAAGCCCGGCGAGCCGTTCTGGGAATCCGAGGTGGGGGCGGGCCGGCCGGGGTGGCATATCGAGTGCTCCGTGATGGCGATCCATTACCTGGGGGCGACGCTGGACATCCACGCGGGCGGCGTCGACCTGGTCTTCCCGCATCACGAAAACGAAATCGCTCAGGCGGAGGCGCTCACCGGCCAGCCCTTCGCGCGCTTCTGGCTGCACGCGGAATTTCTGCTGGTGGAAGGGCAGAAAATGGCGAAATCCCTCGGCAATTTCTACACGCTGCGGGACATTTTGGAGCGGGGCTACACGCCGGAAGCGGTGCGTTATCTGCTGGCGTCGGTGCCTTACCGCCGGGCGTTGAACTTCACGTTCGACGGCCTCAAGGCCGCCGCCACGGCGATTGAGCGGGTGCGGAACTTCCAGCTTCGCCTGGATACGGAGAAATTCGCGGCGGGCGAAGGCGGCGAGGCGGCGGCGCGGGCGCGGCGCGCGCTGGCCGCATTCAGCGCCGCGCTGGACGACGATCTGAACACCGCCGAGGCGCTCGCCGCCGTATTCGAATACATCCGCGAGGCCAACGCCCAGATGGACGCGGGGCAGTTCCCAGCGGCGGCCGCCGAGCCCGCCCGCGAACTGCTCCGGCAATTTGACGCCGTGTTCGATGTCGTGCGCCCCTCGGCCGCGGCGGACGCCATCTCGGATGCCGAAGTCGAAGCGTTGATCGCGGAGCGCACCCAGGCCCGCAAGGCGAAGAACTTTGCCCGCTCGGACGAGATTCGTGAGCGGCTCGCCGGCCTGGGCGTGGTATTGGAAGACACGCGCGAGGGTGTGCGCTGGAAGAGGAAGTAAACGGAGTGGATATCTTCACCAAAGCAGTGCATGCGGGCGACCGTAAGAGGCCCGGCCCCGCGATTCCGTCCACGACTCCGATTTACCTGGCTTCCACGTACCTCTACGAACGCATCGAAGAACTGGACCGCATTTTCGGCCGCGAGGTGGAAGGGCAAAGCTATTCCCGCTACGACAACCCGACCAATGCGGCGCTGGAGGAATTGCTGACGGCGCTGGAGGGTGGCGCGGGAGCGCTGGCTACTTCTTCCGGCATGGGGGCGCTGCACTTGGCGCTGCTGACCGCGCTGACCGACCGGCGCAAGTCGGTGCTGGCGGCGGACGCGCTGTACGGCGCCACGGTCAGCCTGCTGATGACTGTACTCGAACCGCTCGGCGTCGCGGTGCGGTTTGTCGACATGTGCGATCTGGAGGCCGTGCGGGCAGCCATCGCGGCCGAGCGGCCGGGATGTCTGCTGGTGGAATCTGCCTCGAACCCGCTGTTGCGGGTGCCGCCACTCGACCATCTGGCGGGCCTGGCGCGCGAAGCCGGCGCCGCGCTGGTGGTGGACGGCACCTTCGCCACCCCCCTCGTGTCGCGCCCGCTGGAATACGGCGCGCATCTCGTGGTCCATAGTCTCACCAAATATCTGGCGGGTCACGGCGATGTCCTGGGCGGGGCCGTGGTGGCCGACGCCGATCACCTGCCTACCCTGCGGTCCTACTCCCGGATCTTTGGACCGGTGCTCGGCTCGTTTGAAAGCTACCTGGCCATGCGCGGCATCAAGACGTTTCCGCTCCGCATGGAGCGGCAGTGCGCCAACGCCCGCCGCGTCGCGGCCTGGCTTGCCGCGCACCCTCGGGTCGACCGCGTCTATTTCCCCGCGGACCCCGCGCATCCCGATGCCGCCCATATCCGGCGTTTGTTTGCCCCAGGCCGGTACGGCGCCATCGTGAGTTTTGAACTCAAGGGCGCTACACAGCCAGATGTATTCCGGTTCATGGACTCGCTGAAACTGATCGTGCGCGGAACGACGCTCGGCGACGTGCACTCGCTGCTGCTGTATCCGGTCATGAGTTCGCACCGGGAGATCTCGCCGAAACAGCGCCAGCGCATGGGGATCCGCGAGAACCTGCTACGCCTGTCGGTGGGGATCGAGGCGGTGGAAGACATCCTGTCGGATCTGGAGCAGGCGCTCGGCCGGTTCGCCGAATGACCGGCGTCGTTCAGCCCGCTGAACGCCACACCCTTTTTCCCGTTGACAGGCCCGACCCGGCAGACTTATAACCTCATCTATAACCGGCTCGGGATGGGTCTGCGTCGATCTATTTTTTTCGCGCCCTTCAGGCGCAAGATTCCGGCCTTAACTTGATTCTCAGCGGGGAGACGTTATGAAGCGCGACTTCGGAAAACTGTTGACCATCCTGGCGTTGGCCGGATCGCTCTACGGCCAGCCCACGGCAACCATTGTCGGCAACGTCCGCGACGCTACCGGCGCGGTGATCGGCGGAGCCAAAGTGGAGGCCAGGAACGTGGAAACCGGCCTCGTCCGCAACACGGTGAGCACCGACACCGGGGACTTCGAGATTCCGCTGTTGCCGATCTCCGGATCCTACACGGTTTCCGTGTCGAAAGAGGGCTTCCAGACCTCGCAGTTCACGGGCATCCGGCTCCAGGTCGATCAGCGCGCCCGCCTCGACACGACCTTGAACGTCGGGGCCACTACCGAACGGGTCCTGGTTTCGGACGTGGCGCCCATTCTCAACACGGAGAGCGGCGCGATCGGCCAGGTCATCGGGAACAAGACGATCGTCGATTTGCCTTTAAACGGGCGGAACTTTGTCCAGTTGGCCAGCCTGCTGCCGAACGCCATTATCGGCACGTCTGGCACTGCCGGTTCCACGACGGTTACCGTGAGTGGCGGCCGGTCGAGCAAGACCGAGTTCCTGCTGGACGGCGTGTCAATCAATGAGCAGTTGTTCGACGGCGTCGCGATTCGTCCGTCGGTGGATGCGATCCAGGAATTCAAGGTGCAGGCAAACTCTTTCTCGGCGGAGTACGGGCGGGGCAACGCGGTGGTCAACGCGACCTTGAAGGCGGGCACGAATGAGTATCATGGCTCCGTCTACGAGTTCCTGCGGAACGACAAGCTGGACGCGCGCAACTTCTTTGCGGCCCGGAAGGACCCCTACCGCCAGAATCAGTTTGGGGTGGCCGCCGGGGGGCCCGTGCTGATTCCGCGCGCTTTCAACGGGAAAGACAGGAGTTTTTTCTTTCTCAACTACGAAGGAACGCGGATCCGGCGCGGCCGGACTTTTAACCCTATCGTTCCGCCGGACTCCTTCCGGCGCGGGGACTTCTCATCGCTCACCACGCCTGTGCGCGACCCGCTGACGGGCGATCCGTTTCCCGGTAACGTGATTCCCCAGAACCGGATCAACCAGTCCACCGCCTACTTTCTCCAGTTCCTGCCTGCCCAGAACGTGTCTCCCGGGACCCCGTTCGGCCAGTTCCTGTATTCGGCGCCGTTCCGCGATACCCAGAACCAAGGCAACGCCCGCTACGACCACAACTTCAGTTCCTCGGATTCCCTGTTCCTGCGCTACTCGATCAATCACACCGAGCGATTTAACCCGGGCAACTACCCGGTCTTTGGCGGGTTTACCCAGCGCAACCGTGTGCAAACGGCGGTACTGACCCACACGCATATTTTCAGCTCCAACAAAATCAACGAATTGCGGCTGGGATACACGCGGTGGGCCAACGCCAACTTAAACCAAGGGCTGGGCACCAACCATACGATCCTGTCCGGCATCCGCGGGTTTGAAGAAACCAGCCAGAACTTCCCGGCGTTTCCCCAACTCAGCATTACGGGCTACGCGGGCGTTCCCGGAAACGCGTTCCAGCCGCTGGTCAATCCGACCAACAGCTACCAGATCATCGACAATTTCTCGTGGATTCGGGGAGCGCACACCGTGCGTTTCGGGGCCGACTTACGCGACTACCGGTTGACGTCCACCAACTCGGCGAACTCCCGGGGCAACTTCAGTTTCAACGGCGGTTACTCGGGCAATGCGTTTGCGGACTTTTTAACGGGGTATCCGGTGTCCGGCGCGCGGAGTTTCCCGCGCAACCTGTTCGGGCAGTACGAAAAGCGGTGGCACTTCTATGTGCAGGACGACTGGAAGGTTTCGCGCAACCTGACGCTGAACCTCGGGCTGCGCTACGAGTTGAACCTGTTCCCGACTGCCATGCTGGGCCAGTCCGCCCGGTTCGATTTCGAAACCGGCCGCTGGGCCGTGTCGACGTACCGGGGACAAATCAACACTGTTTCACAGCAGGTGGCCCGGTTTGCGCTGCCGCGGTTCCAGGACTTGGTGGATACGGCGGCGCAGGTCGGCCTGCCGAACAAGTTGCTGTACGACAACTATAAGGACTTTGCCCCACGCGTGGGCATCGCCTGGCGGCCGTTCGGAGACAACAAGACAGTGATCCGCTCCGGCGCGGGCATCTTCTACGTGCTGACCAGCGGCAACAACGCCGTGAGCGTCCCGATTATTAATGTTCCGTTCATCGTGGACGAGTCCAAGCAGCAGCCGACGGTGAACGGCCGGCCTACGCTGCCCGTGCAGTCGTTCTTCGAGCCCTTCAGCGTCAACGCGAATTTCACGACGCCGCTGACCTTCGGCTTCAACCCGCGCATGCGAACCCCGCGGCTCTACCAGTGGAACTTCGCCATCCAGCGCCAGCTCTCCAGCACGCTGTCGGTGGAGGCGGCTTACGTGGGCAACAAAGGGACGTTCCTGGAACGCTATCTGCCGACCAATCTTCCGCCGGTTTCCTCGACGGATCTGCGTCCCTTCCAGCAGCGCCGCCCGCGCCCGCAGTTCGGCACGGGTACCTACTACGACACGCGCGACAACTCCAACTACAACGCTCTGGAAATGAAAGTCGAGAAGAGATACTCGCAGGGGCTTACCTTCACCGTCGGATATATGTACGGCAAGTCGATTGATGGGTCGACCAACGACCAGGGCGGCGGCGAAGGCGCGGACAATCCCTTCAACTTACGCACCATGCGGGGGCTGTCGGGGTTGGACGTCGGCCAGCGGTTCGTCTCCAGTTTCGGGGCGGAACTCCCTTTCGGCAAGGGCAAGGCCTTTCTGTCCGACGCCAGCCGGGCTGCGGACCTCATCCTGGGCGGCTGGCAGGTGGGCGGCATCGTCACCTTCCAGGGAGGGTTCCCGTTCACGCCGGTGATCGCGAGCGACCCGGCCAATGTGGCGTTCGCCTACGCCCGGCGTCCGGACCGGATCGGGCCAGGCACCGTAGATAAGTGTACCCGCGAGCGCTGCTTCAACGTGGCGGATTTCCGCGTGCCGCAACCGTTCACCATCGGCAACTCCGGCCGCAACATTCTGCGCGGACCCGGCATCAACAACTGGGATTTGTCTATCTTCAAGCGCTTCCATATGACCGAGCGCCTGTACTGGGAGTTCCGCGCCGAGTGGTTCAACGCGTTCAACAACACCCAGTTCAACAACCCGGCCAACAACATCGAACTGGCCACCGGCGGCCAGATTTTCAGCGCCAAGGATCCGCGCATTGGCCAGTTTGGGCTGAAGCTTTACTTCTGAAGCACACACGCACCACCGAGCCTGCTCCGCGCGGCGGAAGTTGTTGCTCCTCTTCTGCTTGCGCCGCGCGGCGCGGTCCGGTGCGCTTCTCACCCCGTCTTTTCTCCGGAGAGCGCCCGACCGGCGCTCTCCAGACCCGTGTATCCTTACCCCGCTCCGCCGCATCCAACGGAAGGATTACGATGCGGAAGCTGATCTTTGCCTTGATTTTGACGGCAGCCCAGGCGCTGCCGCAGTACAAATGGGAACCGGCTGGACCGCCGCCTGCGGAGGCGCCGCTGGCGGTGGCGGCGCTGCTGCAAAAGGAGGGGGTAAAGGTGGTCACCTCCCGCGGGACTTGGTGTGCAATCTGGCTGGTCTCCGCCGCTCCTTCCGGCCCCAAGTCCGATGACAGCGCGGTCGACCTGCCCACGATTCCCGAGGGAGCTTTCCTGGGCATCATCCAGTTCCCCGAAAAGGGCGAAGACCGGCGCGGTCAGAGCTTGCCGCCCGGTCTCTACACGTTGCGGTACGCGCTGCACCCTGTCAATGGCGATCACCAGGGCGTGGCGCCGCAGCGGGACTTTGCCGTCTTGTCTCCCATCGCGGAGGATCAGGACCCCTCCCGGCGGCCTGACTTTGAAGAATTGATGAAGACCAGCCGGAAGGCTTCCGGCACCCCACACCCGGCGGTATTGAGCATTTGGCGTTCCCGCCACGAGAAGCAGCCGGACTTGGTCCGGGAGGAGGACTCAGGCTGGGTGATCCACGTCAAGCTGGGCGATACGCCGCTGGCGATGATTGTCTACGGACGCGCCGAGGGATAAAAGGCCAATCCAAGGTCAGCTTCGCTGGGGTTGTCCCGCGAGAGCCAGCTTGGGCGCCCGCTCCGGGTGCATCTCGCCGCAGGATTCGTAGGCGCTGTACACCCGCTCCAGGACTTTTTCCCAGGTGATGGTGAGCGCATGCCGCCGGGCCGCCTCACCCATGCGTAGGCGGGCCCCGTGGTCCAGCACCAGGCTACGCACGTGTTGGATGAACTGTTCGCTGTCCTTCGCCACCAGTCCCGTGATGCCGTGTTGGATCAGGTACTGCGGGCCCCCGCGAGAGGTGACCACGGCGGGAACCCCGGAAGCCAGCGCCTCCTGGATCACATTACCGAACGTATCCGTCTCCGAGGGGAAAACAAACACGTCCATGTTCGCGTAAGCCTGCGCCAGCGCCTCGCCCCGCAGAGCGCCCGTGAGCAAGGCGTGCTGGAGATTCTCCTTTAGATACGGCAGATCGCGCCCCTGCCCCACCACCAGAAAGCGGAAGTTGCGCACCCCCGCGGCCAGCAGGGCGCGCTCCAATTTCACCAGGAAGCGGACGTTTTTCTCCGTGCTCAGCCGGCCCACAAAGCCCAGCACGACGGCGTCATCGGTGCGGTTCCGCTTGGCGGGGTCGAAACGGACGGTGTCGATGCCGCGCTGCATGAGGAATACCGGCTTGCCGGTGCGGGCGCGGAGCATGGCGATCAGGGCGGGGTTGGGCGCCAGGATCACCCGCGCGTGGCGGTAATACCACGTGGTCGCGGCGAGGGCGTATTGTTCAAAGATCTCGCCGGCGCGCGCCGCCCAGCGCTCGGGCAGGAAACTCAGCGTCTGTTGCAGGCGGTGCGCCCCGTATTCGTGTACGTTAGTGTGCCACGAGGCGACCAGCGGGATGCGCATCCGCCACGCCAGCCACGCTCCCAACAGGCCGCAGTCGCCCGGTCCGGTGATGTGGATGAGATCGGGCTGGAAATGGGCGACCAGATCCCGGGCCCGAAAGCGGTGACGCAGAAAAACGGGATCGAAGCTCATATCCGCCTCCAGCGCGATCGACCAGGGACCGCGGTCAAACTCCCACACGGTGACGGAACCATCCTGGAAGACTTCCGTGCGCGGACCGGCGTGAACGCTGAGGAACGGATACCCGCGCTGGCGGGCAAACTCATGCAAATGGCGGCTGGTCAGCGCGACCCCGTTGATCTCATGAAAGCAATCGGTGAAGAACGCCACGCGCGGAACCCGATTCATGGCTTCAATTGTCCCCTTTCCGACATCGCCAGGCGAAGCGCCAGCCTCACGCCGGGATGGCTCGTCCATTGCACCAGGTCTACAAACCGCCGGATCAGGCCCGGCTGGCGAGCCCACACCGCGCTGAGCGGCTGTTCCGTGCCATTCTCCAAGCGGTAGAAGACGCGGTCGCTCCATTTTCGCCAGCCGCGGGCATGCGCCGGATCCTCGGCCAGCACGTCGCGGGTGTTCTGAATCAGGCGGAGGGTCAGCGGCTCGCGATGCTGCGGCATCAACAAGACCTCACTCCGACCCTCCCGAACCTCTCCGACGAATTCGCTGAAGGTCGCGGCCGAGGTCAGATTCAGCGCGGCGTTGGGCTCCCGCCCGTGGCGGTCGCCGCCGGAAATCACCGGCAGGGAGAGCCGGCTGGCCAGAGCCACGGTCATCCGGTTCTCGCGCCAGGGACGCAGTCCGTTCCACTCCAGGGCGTGCAGGAAGGCCGCGCATTGCCTGCCAAACTCTTCGACGCACACGAGGTAGCGGGCGTTGCCGACCTCGTTTTCGTCCCAGAAAGGGTGGTTCCAGACGACCAGCACCGCGGGATCCTCGTGCAATCCCGCCAGCAGATCCCGCAACCGGCCGGGTTCCGGCCGCGCCGTGTACTCCTGCAACTCGCCGAAGATCCGCCGGGCGCGGCGGGCGGGCAGGTTGTGGACGCCCACGTGGAAGTAGGCCGGACCGAACGGAACGGTCCACTCGAAAGAGTACGGGACCGCCGTCTCTTCCGCCAACTCGGCCGGGGCATCCAGATTGTCGTGATCGGTAAGGGAGACGAGCGCCCGCAGACCGAGCCCGCCTTCAATCTGCGACTGCTCCAGGTGCAGCGCCTGAGCGGGGCCCAGGGGAGGGGTCCACCACCCTCGCCGGTAGTCGAGGGGAACGCCATAATAGGCCTCATAGCGGGACTCGAGTTGCTCGACCAGGCGACGTAAGAGCGGGACCCGTGCGGCCAGCCGCGGAATGAATGTCAACAGCTCCTGCGAATGCAGCGTGTGGCTATGCAGGGAAACCGCGGTCCGAAAGCGGCGAGGCGCTTCCGGGCTCAGCCACTGACAGTGGATACGGCAGCGGGAGGGGTCACTCATCTCCCCCAGATTCGGCGAGCCGGTTTACACGCCGGTGTGCGTTCGGTGAAGGATCTGTAAAAACATTCCAGCGCCTTTTTGTTTTTTTCCGCCGCGGCCAGCTCCGGCGGCGGGCGAAAGTCTATCAGAAAGTGAAGCGGAAACCGGCCTGGACCAGGCGGGGCCCGGTGGGCAACAGTCCGCGCGTGCGGTCGGCGATGGCGAGCCGGTCAAAGAGGTTCTTGCAGGTGACAAACGCGGTGGTCCGCCACGCCTCGAGCGGATAATTAAAGGTGGCGTTCCAAATGGCGTTCCCGGGCAACAGGCCTCGCTGGCCGTCCGGCGTGCCGCCGTGGGTATTCAGGTCGTCCCCGAACTGCCTGCCGGTGTAGACCGCTTCCAGCAGCCCGTTGAATCCGCGTGCGTGGCTGTAGAGGACGCTGCCGGTAAACAGGTTCTCCGGGGAATAAGGCAGCCGGTTGCCGGTGATCGAGACGGCCGAGAATCCCGGAACATTGCTGAACCGCGTGCCGACGTAACGAGACGAGGGCAGCCAGGTGTACGCGCCGCGGAGCGACAGGCTGTGGCGGCTGGAGGCGACGTTGCGGACATCCCACCGCCAGGAGAACTCTCCGCCCTGGTGCAGCGTCTCGCCCGCATTGGTCAGCACCGCGCCAACGCCCCCGGCGACGCTGGCCGGCACAATCTGGTTCTGGAAGTTCATGCGGAAAAAGGTTGCTTCCAGGCGCAGATCGCGGGTGACGGAGGCGCGGACCCCCGCTTCGTAATTCCAGCTCAGCTCGGGGTCGAGTTCAATACTGGCGCCCGTGTTGTTGTTGATGATGTCCTCGACGCGCGGCGGCGCAAACCCGCGGTGCAAACCGGTGAAGAGCGTGATGCCGGGGGTGGCCTGGTAGGCCAGGCCAATGCCGGGAATCGCCTTGGTCAGCGAAGTGGCGCCGAACACTCCCTGCCCCTGGTTGCCGAGACGGTTGGTCCGGTCGTAGTCGATGTGCTCGAGCCGCACGCCGGGGGTGATGCTCAGCCGGTTCCAGGTGAACCGGTTTTGAAAGAATCCGGACCACGCCCTGGCCCGGCGCTGATTATCCTCCACCACGCGGCCCGACCGCGCGGTGGGAAACGCGCCGTTTTGCTGGATGCGCTCCTGAAGTTCGGAATGGTAGCGGATACCGAAATCGCTTTCGCTCCGCACGCCAAACCAGCGGTGCGCCGCGCGCACCTTCGGATCAATGCCCCAGGTGTAATACTTGCGGAGCCGTCCTTCGTTGCCGCAGGTGGTCAGCAGGTTCGCCATCCCTCCACAGGTGGCGTCATTCGGGCGCTGGTTGGAGTTGGACGATTGCCGCCACCAGTCGCGGAAGAATGTGGAGCCGTACACTGAAGTGCTGACCACGACGTCGGAAGCGGGCGCCCAGGTGTGCAGCGCGGAAGCGCCGTAGCGATCGATGAAGAAGAAGTCGTTGCGGAAAGGGTTGCCGCGCGGATTGGCCAGCCACTCGGCTTCCCGGAGACCGGAATAGGTGACGTTGGAGTCTTCGTTGTAGTAATTAAACCGGAAACCGAGCGTCTGATTGCCTCCCAGCGGGGTAAGAGTCTTCGCGTTGAAGTCGCTGACGCCGTGCCGCAGGTTCTCTCGCGCCCCCTCGCCCTGCTTGCGCAGCGCGTCGAGCACGAAACCCGTCCTGCCGATGGAGTTGCCATAGCGGGCGTGGCCGTTCAAATAGTCGCGGTTGCCGCCCATCAGGCTCACGAAACCGGTTTGCTGGGCAGGCGGAGGATCGGTGACGTAGTTGATGACCCCGCCCACGGTCATCGGACCGTAGAGAATCTGTCCGCCGCCTTTTACTACCTCCACGCTGTCGAACCGGTCAACGGGCGGGTGATAATACGATGCGTTGTCGCCGTAGGGGGCGTAGGAGAGGGGGAGACCATCCTCGAGCAGCAGCACCCGCGTGGAGCGCGTGGGGTTGAGGCCGCGGATCCCGATATTCGGGCGGAGGCCGAAACCCTCCTCGGCGCGGGCGTGGACGCCCGGCACCTTGCGCAGCGCCTCCTCGGTGGTGAAGACGCGGGCTTCGGTCAGGGCGGCGGAACTGAGCACGGTGATGGAGCCCGGCAGCCGTTCCAGATGCTCGGGCGTGCCGGCGATTTGCCCGGCGGAAACCCGCACCTCCTCGGCGACGGTGGCTGGTTGCAATCCGATGTCAAAAGAGACCGTCTCGCCGGGACGGACCCGGAAGGAACGCCGCCAGGGCGCGAACCCGCTCCGCGAGGCCTCCAGCGTGTACTCGCCCGCCGGGGGCTCCGGGAAGCGGAAGGAGCCGCCGGCCGCGGTGCGGGCGCGCGTTTCGAGCCCGGTCGCCCGGTACTCAAGGCGGAGCAGGGCGTTCGGGATGACGGCCCCGGACGAGTCCGCGACCCGTCCCACGATTTCGCCCCGCGGCGTCTGCGCGGCCGCCGCGGCCGCCAGCAGGCAGCCGCCGAGGAGCACCCTTTTTATGCAAGTCATTTGCAGTTGCTCTGCGGGAAGTCTAACGCCGCGCGCAACCGCTGTCAAGCGGAACTCAGCAACTGAATTGCAGATTTTCGGCGGTCCGGCGGTCAGTCCTCGCGCCGGGAGTAATAGTAGGTGTATTTGCTGTACAACTCGCCCGCGCGGGCGCCGTTGGCCACCACGCCAAGCACATTATTCTCGCAAAGCGATTGCACCGCCCGGGTGATGGTGTCGATGGTGGTGGCGCCGATGCGGACCACCAGAATCGTGCCGTCGGCGTAAGTGGCCAGCAGGTTCGCATCGGCGGAGAACAGCAGGGGGGGCGAATCACAGAACATCCAGTTGAAAACGGTCCGCAACTTCTCAAATAACTGCCGGGCCTCGCGCAGGTTGAGCAGTTCGAGCGGGTTCTTGACCACCGTGCCGGCCGGAAAGAAATAGAGGTTGGAGCCGGCGATCTTGCGGAGGCACTTCTCCAGCGGCGCTTCCCCCAACAGGTAATCGGAGATGCCCGGGGCGCGCTCCACCTGCAAGAGGTTATGCAACGTCGGCCGGCGCAGGTCGAAATCGGCGCACAGCACCAGGTTATCGGCCAAATGCGACTCGGCCAGCGCAAGGTTCATCGTCACAAACGACTTGCCTTCGGCTGGCGAGGGTGACGTCACCACCACGGTGTGGATCGGCTGGAGCGTCTGCATATGGTTCAGCCGGGTACGCAGGCTGCGAAACTCCTCGCTGGGCGTTTCCATCGGACGGTGGAGGTCGATCAGGTGGGACTCGGGCGCGGGATTAAAGGGAACCTCCTGCACGCGGCTCAGCAGCCCATCCAATCCCAGCAGCAATTTCGGCTGCACGGACTCCGCCGGCGCGCCCGCGCCGCCGCTTTCGCCCACCGGCAATTGGCCAGCACGTCGCAATGCATCATGAACACGGCTCATGAGTGATCCCTTTCCCCCGGCGAGCGCGCCTAGCGCCTCACATAGTAGTAGTAGATCGAACCTGACATCGCCACCACGCCGAGAATCATCGCGCTCGACCAGGCCAGCCAGGTGAGCCGGCGTTTCCGGCGGACCAGCAGCGCGTTCTCCAGCAGCGGAATGCTGCTGAGGATATTCATGTTCGAGTAGGCCCGTACGTCCTTGAGGCCCTTCATCGTGGTGTCCTTCAGTTCGCGCGCACCGGCCAGAAACAGGCCGAGGATCAACCCGGTCGCCAGCGCCGCGCCCACGATCAGCCAGCGGTTCGGTTCAGTCGGCTTCACCGGCAGGCTGGCCGGATCGAGCACTTCCAGGTTCTCGCCCGCGCTGCGGTCTTCCAGGCGGTTGGCGGTCTCCGAGGCGCTTTTCTTCATGTTGAGATCGTCGTATTTGGCCTTCGCGAGGTTGTAATCGCGCATCAGCTTGACGTATTCGGTCTGGCGGAGCGGACCCGCGCCAATCCGCGCGCTCAACTCATTCAGCTTGTTTTGCAGCCTCTGTTGCTGGTTCATCCGCTCCTTCATGTCCATTTCGATCGTGTGGATCCGGACCTGGGTGCTGCGGATTTGCGCTTCCAATTCCTGCCGGCGGGCGAGGGCGGCCGCATCCATGATGCGCCGCGGTTCTCTCTTCCTCAGTTCCAGCCGCTGTTTCTCCTCCAGACGGGCGAGGGCGTCACGTTCGTTTTGCAGCGTTTCCAACTGCGTGATTGCCGCGATCAAATCCGGGTGCTGGGGCCGGTAGATCTGCTTCATTGCGGCAATCTTGTTTGCCAGGGCGCTCACCTGCCGCTCCAGCGTCATCAGCCGCTCGTTGGCTTGATATTCTTCCTGCGCCGCCAGCGTGGTGGTGTCGATCGTCTCCAACTGGTTTTTCAGGTTCTGCACCTGCGTCTCGAGGATCAGCTTGTCTTGCTGGAGTCTGTTCAATAAGTCGGTCGTGCCTTGCAGACTCACTTGGATTCCCTGTTGCATCTGGAGATTCGCGGTCATCTCCTCCGGCAGCGAGCCGGCATTGCGCAATTTGAATTGCGTAATCTCGGCCTCGATCCGGTCCAGGTCCGCTTTGGCGGCCTTCAACTCATCGCTCAGGAAGTCGGAAACCTGCCGCGACTTCTCCCGGCGCGAGATGACGTTCTGGGTGGTGAACCCGCTGACAATTTCCTCCACGACTCGCTTGGCGTCCAGGCGGTTGTTATAAGCGAATTCGATGCGGAACGCGGACCCGGCGCCCCGCGCGCCGCCTCCCGTCCCAGTCGCGGTCCCGGTCGGGATGATCCGGATCCGCCGGCTCATCCCCTCGACGATGTCCTCGAGGGGCTGTTTTTCCTGCTCCTTGGCGTAGAGGTTATACTTCTTGATCATTTCGATCAGCCGCTGGCGGCTGGTGACATCCTGGTGCATCGTCTGCAACCGCTCGCGGAGGTCGGCCTGGAAGTTGGTCGGCACCAGGCGGTCGGGCACGGACGCCGGCGTGATGCGCATGACGGCGTACGACACATAGGTATCCGGCCACAGAAACGCCACCACCACCCCAATCACCAAGCCCGCGAACGCCGGGCCCACAATCCACATCCAGTGACGGCGCAGAATGTCGATGTAATCCTCGATGTCCAGCGCCCGGCGGGGCACACTCAGATAGTCCGGCTGCGTTTGCATTGCGGCTCCTCCCTTGGCCAGCGAGGTCAGGGGACGATAATCACGTCTCCGTTCTCCAGGTAGATGTTCTGTTCCAACTTCTTTCCTTTCTCTACTTCCTTGTAATTGAAAGGAATACGCTTACCCTTCCGCATGACGACGATCTTGGATTTCTTGGCGAACTCGCGGAAACCGCCCGAGATACTGATGGCCTCGAACACGGTGGTGGGCACCAGCAGCGGGAAAGGGCCGGGGCGGTTCACCTCCCCCTGCACGAAGTATTTCTTGCTGTTGACCTGCCTCACCGTCACAGTGACGATCGGGTCTTGAAGGTACTTGGCGGCGAGCGCCTCGCGAATTACCTTTCCCAATTCTTCGGGAGTGCGGCCGGCCGCCTGCACTTCCCCGATCAGCCGCATCGAGATTTTGCCGTCCGGCCGGACGGTCATGGGGCCGGAGAGTTCCTGCTCCCGCCACACGTGGATGTCGAGCAGGTCTTCCGCGCCAATGATGTAATCTGGCATGGCGGGAAAACGCGAGGATCCGGCGCCGGTTTCCGGGGATGACGCCGCCGGTGATTCCTGGGCAGCCCCGGGCCTGGACTGTTTCTGGTCCTCGGCGCGCGCGACCCAGCACCCGCAGGCCAAACACCAGGCGAGGAAGATACGCGCAAGACGCGGTATGCTAAGAATGCGCGGTTGCATAGATCGGTCCCAACAGGACGCCGCCGCTGCCCGAAGGGGAGGAGCGCCAGTAGTTTGTATTGTACTCGACGCAGCCGGGTCCTCACTATGCGCCCCGCGGCGGTAAGGCGATTTCGGCAAGCAGAATGAGGACAGTTCCCATGGTGCGCCCGCGCTATTTCCTGGCGAAAACGGATCCGGAAACCTACTCGCTCAACCAGTTCGAGCGGGAAGGGCGCACGGTGTGGGACGGGGTGCGCAATCCGCAGGCGCTGCGGGCCATCCAGGCGATGCGCCCCGGCGACCGCGTCTTTGTCTATCACAGCGGAGGCGAGTCCGCCGTGGTGGGCCTGGCCAAGGTGGTTTCCGAACCGCGCCCGGACCCCAAAGATCCCAAGCTCACAGTGGTGGACCTCGAGTTCGTCCTCCGGCTTGAACCGCCCGTGACTCTGAAGGAGATTAAGTCCTCGAAGCTGTTCGACGACTGGGCTCTGGTCCGGCAAAGCCGTCTCTCCACCATGGAGGCGCCTCCCGCTTTTGCCGAGTGGATTCGCCGGAAGTTTCCCGGCGCGGCCATTTGAACAAACCTCCCGGCCCACCCGCGTTCTCCCGGGCTCTGACGGGTTGATCTTCCGCCCGGATCGCAACTCCGCGTCTCTTTCCTCTTGAAAAAAGCCCGGGAAGAGCCTTATCGGCCCACCATCCCGTGACCGGAGTCATATACGGCTCTCGCAGGGAAGCACTACCCTCCTTGAGGGAAGACGCGCTGATCAGGAGGCCGAAACAGTGAGACGACTCTGGACCGCTTTCGCGGCGGTAACCCTCATTTCGTTTGCGATTCTGGGCTGGATTGGAACCCGCATCTACCAGGAAATGCCGCCCATTCCGGAAAAGGTGATCACGGCCGGGGGAAAGGTTCTGATTGCCCCCGGAGAGATTGGCAAGGGCCAGAACGTATGGCAAAGTCTGGGCGGGATGCAGGTCGGGTCGGTCTGGGGTCACGGCAGCTATGTGGCGCCGGACTGGACCGCGGACTGGCTGCACCGCGAGGCGATGTACGTGCTCGACGCCTGGGCACGGGCCGAGGCGGGCAAGAAATACGCGGCGCTGGATGGCGAGACGCAGGCTAGACTTCGCGGACGCCTCGAGCAAATCTACCGCGAGAATGCCTACGACTCCGCCACCGGAACGTTGCGGATCGCGGATGTCCGCGGCGAAGCGTTCGAGGCCAATCGGAAGCACTACGCCAGCGTGTTCATGGACGGGCACGAGGCTTACTCGATCCCGCAGGGCGCGGTGCGGGGCCAGACCAGGATGCGGCATTTGGCGGCCTTCTTCTTCTGGACCGCCTGGGCGGCGGCGGCCAACCGCCCGCACGACACCATCAGCTACACGCACAACTGGCCGCATGAGCCGCTGGTGGGCAACCGTCCGACGGGCGAGAGCGTCATGTGGACCGGCGTCAGCATCATCATGCTGCTGGCGGGTATCTGCGCCATGGTGTGGTGGTACGCCGCGCAAAAAGAGCCGCCACTCGAGAGCGCGCCGGTCCACGATCCGCTCGGCGCCTGGGCGTCGACGCCCTCCCAGCGCGCCACCCTGAAGTACTTCTGGGTGGTGGCGGCGGTGTTTCTGGCGCAGATTTTGATGGGAGTGGTGACGGCGCATTACGGCGTGGAAGGGCACGGCTTCTACGGCATCCCGCTCGCCGAGTGGCTTCCCTACAGCGTGTCGCGCACCTGGCATGTCCAGACCGGAATTTTCTGGATCGCCACGGCCTGGCTGGCGGCGGGATTGTATATCGGCCCGCTGGTGAGCGGTTTCGAGCCGAAAGGGCAGCGCCTAGGCGTCAACGCGCTGTTCGGCGCGCTGCTGCTGGTGGTCGCCGGCTCGCTCACCGGCCAGTGGCTGAGCGTCCACAACAAGCTCTCCGACCGGGTCTCCTTCTTCTGGGGGCACCAGGGCTATGAGTATGTCGACCTGGGACGCGGTTGGCAGACTCTGCTCTTCGCCGGTTTGCTCATCTGGGTGGCCCTGGTGGTCCGCTCCGTTCTTCCCGCGCTGAAGAAGCCCGGCGAGAACAAGCAACTGCTGTGGCTCTTCCTGATGTCCTCCGGCGCGATCGGGCTCTTTTACGGCGCCGGTTTGACCTGGGGACAGCACACGCACCTGTCGATGGTCGAGTACTGGCGCTGGTGGGTGGTGCATCTCTGGGTGGAAGGCTTCTTCGAAGTGTTCGCCACCACGGTGATCGCCTTCTTCTTCGCGCGGCTGGGGCTGATCCGGCCGGGCGTGGCGGCCAAAGGCGCCCTGCTGTCGGCGACCATTTACCTGGCCGGCGGCATCATCGGCACCTGTCACCACCTCTATTTCACGGGGACGCCCACCGTCGCGCTGGCGTGGGGCTCGGTGTTCAGCGCGCTGGAAGTGGTGCCGCTGACCCTGGTGGCCTATTCCGCGCTCGATGATCTGCGGCGCGGGCGCTCCACCCCCTGGGCGGCGCGGTACAAGTGGCCCATCTATTTCTTCGTCGCCGTGGCGTTCTGGAACATGGTGGGCGCTGGCCTGTTCGGCTTCATGATCAATCCGCCGATCGCGCTTTACTTCATGCAGGGACTGAACACGACGCCGGTGCACGGGCACGCCGCTTTGTTCGGCGTGTACGGCATGCTGGGCATTGGGTTGATGCTGGTCTGTCTGCGCGCCCTGTCGCCGAAGCAGGCCTGGAACGAACGCTGGTTGAAGTTTTCCTTCTGGGCGATGAACGGCGGGCTGCTGGCGATGTGCGTGGGCAGCCTGTTGCCGGTGGGCTTGCTCCAGACGTGGGCCAGCGTTGACCACGGTTACTGGTACGCGCGCAGCGCCGAGTTTCTCGGCCAGCCATTGATGCAAACGCTGCGCTGGCTGCGCGTGCCCGGCGATACCCTGTTCGCGGCGGGCGCGGTGGTGATGGCGCTGTTCGTGCTTGGCGTGCGCGCGCCGAAAACGAGCGGCTAGAGCTTGCCGGCTCGCCTCGGAATCGCCGACAATGGCGGAGAGTTCGCCTCCGCCATGCTGAAGAACGCCGTGAAACATGCCTTGGCCGAAGGCCGGGTCCAACTGGGGACCGGCTTCGGCCAGATCCGCTCCGCGGAAGTCCCCAAGGCGCTCGCCGCCGCCGGATTTCACTGGACGTTCCTCGACACGGAACACGGCGGATTCGACCTGGAGACCGTGCAGGACTTGTGCCGAATCTGCCAGTACGTGGGGCTGACCCCGATCGTGCGGGTGGCGGACTTGCAGTACGCGTTGATCGCGCGGTCGCTCGATGCCGGCGCGCAGGGGATCATCTTCCCGCGCGTCGAGGCGCCGGAACGGCTCGCGCAGGCGGTGCGGTGGACGCGCTTCCCGCCCTTGGGCGAGCGCGGCTTCGGCCTCGGCCCGGTCAACATCAACTACGAGCCGGCCACCTTGGCGGAGATCATCGCGCACGTTAACGCGGAGACCATGGTGGTGCTCCAGATCGAGACCCGGCGGGCGCTGGACGCCCTAGAGGAACTGCTGGCCGTGCCGGGCATCGACGCCGTGATGGTCGGGCCCGCCGATTTATCGATCTCGCTCGGCGTGCCGGGCGATTTCCAGCATCCGCGCATGGTCGAGGCGATGGAGCGGGTGCGCGACGCCTGCCGGCGGCGGGGCATCGCCCCGGGGACGCAGACCCGCAGCACCGCGCTGGCCAGGTTCTGGCGGGACCGCGGCATGTTGTTTCTGGGATGCAGCAACGAGACCCAGATGCTCTACGACCGCGCCTGCGCCATCGTGGCCGAATTGACCGCCGGGTGAGCGCCAGGCGTTCCTCATTTTCCCGCCCGGAGCGGAACCTCCGCGCGATACAGAGCTAAGCGCGGCACGCCGCCCTCCGCGGCGGAAACTGGCCGCGCCCGCCCCAGGCGGTCGCTGATCCTCCGGCCCCCTGGATTCCATTCCT